>Ga0209006_10000027_pt1 | contig 145419 bp, 120 predicted proteins | sample JacPin_JW_Ref_O2_FD_188567 | JGI IMG/M metagenome (GOLD analysis project Ga0209006, IMG submission 188567) | Forest soil microbial communities from Algoma, Ontario, Canada - Jack Pine, Ontario site 1_JW_Ref_O2 (SPAdes) (version 2) | ecosystem: Environmental > Terrestrial > Soil > Boreal... | reverse complement strand
GAGCCTATAAGGGCTTCCGTCAGTGTCAATGTCCCGGGTCTCTCCTATGGCCGGTTTTCAGCTGACCTTACATGGCCGCTTTTGGGTGATCCCTGAGGTGTTGAACACCCATTTCCCCGATCGCTTTCCGACCGCAAATTTCAGAAATCGCTCATCGATCTCGGTGTGCTAAAGGAAATAAGCCTCACTGCCAGCTATTCCTTCGAAAGCACGAGATATCACTTTGGTCTTTTTTCCGATTACGAACTGGCACTGTCCCTGAAGCCCGGCGCTTAGCCCCCCGCCCCAGCGAGACTTCAGAAGTTCAGCCATTCGGAAGGTCGTACGGTCAATTGCAGGCTTCGGCAGATAGTTGTCCATAAGCGTTTGGAAGTCACCGAGATGATTTCCAATCAAGAGTGTTATTTAAGCCTGCCTTCCCATCTTTTCATAGATCTGTTCGATTCTGCCTAGGGGATCGCTATGCGAAATGATGACAAGATGAGCCGAAGGTATCGTCAGCATATCTTCAATCACTCGGTTGATGTGCTCGTCACCGAACCTGTAGCCTACGGAAATTAACGTGCTGTTGGGTCGGCAAACAGCTGCGGCAAAGTCGCGAAACAACTCGACATACGGATAGGAAGCCGTCTCTCGATCCTTGGCCGAATTCGGATAGATCATGATTTGGCGCGCGTCGGTACCTCCCAAGCCTGGTGCGCGCAAATAAGGTACTCCAGCGAAAAAAAACCACGCTTAACTCGCCGAGTGCGGGAGTGTCAGCTTGATTCGCGAATTCACGACTGCTAACCGTTCTTTGGAGGCGGAACACCGGCTAATGACCGTCCAGGACGCTGCCGAGTCTTTGGCCGTCTCGGTATCGACGCTCTACGGCTGGGTCTATCAGAGACGCATTCCGTTCGTAAAAGTTGGCCGCGCGCTCCGTTTCGATCAAGCAGATCTCGTTAGCTTTATCGAGACGAATCGAATTCGACCTAAAGACTGCTAGAATACGCGCGCGGCTGGCCAAGGGAAGAAAGCGAGCCGCAAATGGGTATCTACAAGAGGGGCAAGATTTACTGGATCGACTTTTACGACCAAAACCGAAAGCGAATCCAGGAGTCTTCGCAAAGTCCGCATCGTCGGGACGCTGAATCCCTTTATACACTGCGAAAATCCGAAGCCTTGCGCGGGATCTACAAACAGCCCGTCAAGATTTCGCTTGGGGAATTCGGTGAACGGTATATGGAACATGCGAAGGCAAACAAGCGGTCTTGGTTGCGAGACGAACAAATGCTTAATCACCTTTGCGAGTTTTTCGGCAAAGACAGGCCACTGACGGAAGTAGCTCCCGCGCGAATCGAGACCTACAAAATTCAGCGGCAAGCCAAAATTGCGGACTCTACGGTCAACCGGGAGTTGGCGTTGCTCAAGCGCATGTTCAATCTCGCAATCACCTGGGACTTGTACTTCGGATTGAATCCGGTTCGAAAGGTTAAGTTCTTTCGAGAAATTACAAACCGACTCCGCGTTCTAAGTCCCGAAGAAGAGAGAAATCTTCTCCAATATGCGATCCCGTATCTCCAAGATTTAATTGGTTTCGCGTTGAATACTGGATTGCGAACTGGAGAGATTTTCTCTTTGCGCTGGTCGCACATCGATCTACAGAGGGGAATTCTCGGTGTTTTCGCGTCCAAGACCCAAACAATTCGAGAAATTCCGATAAATTCGGAAACGCGGAAAGTTTTGGAAGATTGGAAGCTAAACAAAAAGAATGAAAATGTTTTCTACAACCCTCAGACCGGCAGACCCTTTGTTGATTTGAAAACTGGATTCGCTCTTGCTTGTGAAGAAGTGGGAATCTCAGATGTGACGTGGCACACGCTACGCCACACTTTTGCCTCTCGTCTCGTAAATAGCGGCGTTGACATTGTGACGGTGAAAGAACTGCTGGGACACTCCAGCATCAGTGTCACGATGCGCTACGCGCACACCAATATCGAGAGCAAGCGAGCGGCGGTTGAAAAACTCGACGGTTTTGGTGACAATTTGGTGACAGTCAGCCCGAAAGTACACCAATCTAGGGCAGTACTGTCACTAAACCGGGTCGCAAGTTACAATGTTTCAAGAGGTTAATTCGGAGGGGTAGGAAAGCGGTTGACTCCGGCGGTCTTGAAAACCGTTAGGCCCGAAAGGGTCTCGTGGGTTCGAATCCCACCCCCTCCGCCACTCAGTCCCGGAATCTCTTGCCGCGCGCGCAGTTCCGCTTCCTTTGAATTTGTGAATCGCCCCACACGGCGATTCATCCTGAGAACCTGCCCGCCGCAGGAGGACCCCCTGTGGCGGATTCGAAGGGTGGGGGCGGTTCGCGAACCGCCCTGCCTTTGCCTGGGAACGTCAATCTCCCGATTGGCGTCTTATCCGCGGCGAGGAATGCGTGCCTTGGCGGTCGCGATCAATCAGATCATTCAGGCTCGGAAACTTTCGCAAACCGCGGCAGCGCGCCGCCTTAAAGTGAACCAGCCCAAAGTGTCTGCCTTGGCTAATTATCAGCTCGACGGTTTTTCTGTCGAACGGTTGATGAACTTTCTAACCGCTCTCGACCGAGACGTGCATATTGTCATCCGTCGCACCGCTCGGCCGCGACAGGCCGGCCGCATTCTGGTCACGGCTGCGCAAGCTTGAAATCCTAGCCGGCGCGTCGCACACGCTTCCACACCACCCAAACGAACGCAGTTGAATTTCCCGGTGCCTGCCTCCCGCAGGCACGGCCCATCCTTCGCGCCTTTGTGTTATGCGACGGGTGAGGGCTAGACGCCCCACCGCAACGGGAGCAGCGCAAGGCGCCTATGCTTCCTCAGGTTTTGTAGCAGCGCGTAGTTGGTTAAACTGTGTAATGCGCACAGGCCCGTCCGGCATCAGCGCGATGATATCCAATTCACCGCCCATGGCCTCGATAATCTTTCGTAGGGTACTGAGATACATGTCGGAGCGGCGCTCCATTTTCGAAATAGACGATTGCTTGACGCCCAAGGTATCAGCTAGAGATTCCTGCGTGAGGCTGACAGCTTCCCGCAGTTCGTTCAAGGCCATTTCGTTTCGGAGTGTTCTGGTTTTTTGCTCAATGCGGGATCGCCGCTCTGGCGACATCTTGGCGCGAAGTTCTTTGAAGTTCCTGGTCATCGGATCAACCGCTCCCTTTCGATGAGTTTCAAATAATCGTCGTAGATTTTATCGGCAAGCGGCACATTCACCTCATACCATCGAGCATCGCCTGTTTTGTTTCCGCCGAGCAGGAGAATGGCGTTTCTGCGCGGATCGAAAACATAAAGCACCCGGTAAGGCTGTCCCTTATGCTGAACGATAAGCTCCTTCATGTTTTGATGCTTGGAACCCTTGATAATTCCAGAGTAAGGACGCCGAAGTCCGGGGCCGTACTCTTCGAGTACTCCCACGATGGCGGCCACGTCGTCTTGTTCATCCTCATTTAAACTCTCCCACCAGAGGTTGAACTCGTCTGTGAATTCAACCTCACATGCCATGGAAGGAATATAGCCTATGAGGACTATATTGTCAAGACTAAACCGGGCAGTGGCGCGCCCTTCCCCACCGACCGAACGAACGCACTTGAATTTCCGGGTGCCTGACGCAGGCAGGGCCCATCCTTCGCGCCTTCGTTTCACGCGAAGGGTGGGGGCTTAGACGCTCGACCATCGGCCAACACAGCGAAGTACAACCCATCTTTTCTATCGCTTACCCTCGTCAGTATTTCTACGAATATCCAGCGGCCGACGAATGTGTTAGCGTGAGTCGGGGCGCTTTTCGGCCCTGCTGAGGACGCGACATGGAAACTGGGGCGCGGGTGAGGGGCTCGGCTGGCTGGGTGCGCGGGCGCGCGCTTGGCGATAGCGTCTGCGGACGCAAGGTCGCGGCAGCCAAGGTGCCAGGCACTCACAATCGAGTAACGCCGCGCAGCGGGCCGGTCCCGCAGCAGCAGGTCCCGCCCCTTCGGATCCCGGCGAAGATGATGCCCGGCGGCGCGCGACGCGCAATTCTAATCGCTAGTCAAATATTAAAAATCGAGCTAACTCGCTCACAACAAATGAGAAAACTTTTTCTAATCGCTAATTTTTCGGCCCTTTTGGCCTGCGGGCGTGAATTCGGCAATCCCGCAAAGCGGGATTGCCGTTACCAGGAATGCGCGGTGCGCGGATGACGTTGTCAGCGCAAGAGCTGCTGAGGTTCGGCGATTGCTTTCGCCAGATCGTTCAGGAACTGCGCGCCGCGCGCGCCATCCACCACGCGATGATCGCAGGAAAGCGTGAGGGTCATCATGCTGCGGACGGCGGGCTGGCCGTCGATGGCCACGACGCGATCGCTAATTGCACCAACCGCCAGGATCGCGGCCTGCGGCGGCGGAATAATCGCGGTGAAGGAATCGATCTGGAACATGCCGAGGTTGCTGATGGTAAATGTAGCGCCGACGAAATCTTGCGGGCGCGATTTGCCGGATTTGGCGCGCTCGGCGAGGTCGCGGCGTTGCGCGGCGATTTCGGCGATGCTCGCGACCTGCGCGTTGGGAATCACCGCCGCGATCACGCCGTCGTTTACGGCGATCGCGATGGCGAGATTCACTTCGCTGTGCAGCCGGATTCCATCAGGCGTCCAGCTCGCATTCATGCGCGGGTGCTGCAGCAGGACGCGCGCGACGAGCGCGATGAGCAAATCTGTATGCGTGATTTTGACGCCGGAATTTGCGGCGGCGGAAGCCGTCAGTCTTTCGCGCGCGTGATGCAACGCCGCAGCTTCGACCTCGCGTACCAGAAAAAAATGCGGAACAGTAGTCCAGCTTTGCGTGGTGCGCTCCGCCATCAACCGGCCGATAGCAGTGAGCGTTTCGAGTTTAGCGCCGGAGGATGGTACGGCAACGCTTGGCGCGGGCGATTTAGCTGCGGCCTCGATGTCGGACGCGAGAATTTCTCCGCCGGGCCCGGACCCGCGCACGCTGTCTAAGTTGACGTGAAGCTCGCTCGCGAGCCGGCGTGCTTTCGGCGAAATTTTCATCCTCGCGCCGGAAATCGCAGCATCGGCTGATGGAGATGCGGATGCCGCAGCGCGGGCCGCGGGCGGCGCGACGCTGGCGGCCGCGAAAGCAGCAGGAGCTTCATCCGCAGGAGCGGGTTCGCCCTTGCCCACGATCCAAGCGATCGTGCGACCCACGGCGATGACGTCGCCTTCCTTCGCTTTGACGCCGGCCAAATATCCATCGGCGAGTGCTTCCACTTCGACGACCGCTTTGTCCGTCTCGACTTCAAGCAAAGTCTCGCCCTTGGCGACGGCTTCGCCCTCTTTCTTGCGCCAGGAAACCAGCTTGCCAGTCTCCTGCGTCAGTTCGAGCGCGGGCATAACAACACTTATGGCCATAATTCCTCAAGGAATAGAAGTGAAATCTTAGTCGGTAGCTCCAACCCGCTCGATTTTCGCGCTGGCTTCGACCATTTCCTTGACGCGCTTGCTGGGCGCCGCTTCGGATTCGCGCGTCGCGGACAAAGGCCCGTTCACAGTGAAATAGTGCGCGCCCGCGACGAGCAATTCCTCCGCCGGGAAACGCGTGATGACTTCGTGGCCGGTTTCGGTGACCACAATTTCCTCTTCAATGCGCGCTGCGGCCCAGCCATCGGTGGAAGGCCAGAAAGTTTCCAGCGCGAAAACCATGCCGGGCTTGATTTCGTATGGATGATCCAGAGAAACCAAGCGGCTGATGACGGGCTTTTCCCAGATCGCCAGGCCGATGCCATGTCCGTATTGCAAAGCGAACGCGGCTTCTTCGTTCGGAAATCCGAATTCCTGCGCTTTCGGCCACAGCGCCGCAATTTCACCGGTGGTGCGGCCCGGCCGCACCAGAGAAATCGCCGCATCCAGATATTCACGGCAGCGTTTATAGGCGTCAATCATGGCGTGCGACGCGTAGCCGATGGTGAAGCAGCGGTAGTAGCAGGTGCGATAGCCCATGTAGGAATGCAGAATGTCGTAATACACGGGATCGCCGGGGCGTAGCACGCGGTCTGAAAATACGTGCGGGTGAGGATTGCAGCGTTCGCCGGAAATGGCGTTCACGGCTTCGACGTATTCGGAGCCGAGGTCGTAGAGAACTTTGCTGACGAGGCCGACGGCTTCGTTTTCGCGCATGCCGGGCTTCATCGCGCGGTAGAGTTCGTCGTAGGCCGCATCCACCATCATCGCGGAAGTATTGAGCAGGGCGATTTCGTCGCGGGTCTTGATGACGCGAGCGTCGGACATGAGCTGCTGGCCGTCCACGATCTTGATTCCTTCGCGCTGCAGCGCAAAAAGAATGGGTGGCTCGATGATGTCAACGCCCAGAGGCTCGCGCAGCAAGCCGAGTTCTTCGAGTTCGATGCGTATTTTTTTCGCGACGTCTTCGGCGCGGCCCATTTCAGGCGACATCGCACCGCGCAGCAGAGGAATGCCGGCGCGCGAGCGTTCGCCGAGCCAGGGACAATGCAATTGATGATGCTTGGCGGCGGAGCCGAAGTCCCAAAGAATTGGCTCGCTCTTGCGCGTGAGCAGCGTAAAGCGGCTCATTTTGTCTTGCGCCCATGAACCAATGTGCGTGGAGGTGATGTAGCGCACGTTGTTCATGTCAAAACACAGAATCGCGCCCATTTCCGATTTGGCGAGAAGATCCTTCACGCGCTGCAGGCGTTCCGTGCGCAGACGATCGAAGTCAATGCGCTGTTCCCAATCAACCGCCATCGTTCCATGTGTTGGTAGCGCCATGGCATCCCTCCTGAAACTACGAAATCAAGACCGGCCGCAAAGTTTCATTGCCGTTTGAAAAACGGTCTGCCCGGTGGGCACCGTGAGGTCTTCCAAAGGCGGCGAGAACGGGATGGGCACGTGCATTGCGCCCATACGCTTCACCGGGCCGTCGAGGTAATGAAACGCGCCTTCGGCAATCGTGGCTGCGATTTCGGCGGCGACACCGTAGCGGCCATAGCCTTCATCAATCACGATTGCGCGCGACGTTTTCTTCACGGACTCGATTAAAGTGTGTTCGTCGAGCGGCCATGTGGTTCGCGGATCCACAACTTCGGCGCTGATTCCGGCTTGCTCGAGCATTACGGCGGCTTCCAAAGCGACTTGCACCATGCTGCTGGTGCCAACCAGGGTGATGTCCGTTCCCACTCGCTTGATGTCCGCCACGCCGAGCGGAATGGTATATTCCGCTTCAGGCACCGGCCCCTTCAGCTTGAAGCTCATCTTGTCTTCGAAAAAAATCACAGGGTTGTCGTCGCGAATCGCGCTTTTCAGCAAGCCCTTGGCGTCGTAGGGCGTCGAAGGCAGGACGACTTTCAATCCGGGGATGTGGCTGAACCAGGCGTGGAGCGATTGGGAATGTTGCGCAGCAGAGCGCCGCGCGGCGCCCAGCGTGGTGCGCATCACCATCGGAACTTTCCATTTTCCGCCGGACATGTAATGGACTTTGGCAGCTTGATTCGCCATCTGATCCATGGTCAGCGTGATGAAATCACCGAACATGATGTCCACGACAGGACGCAGGCCGGTCATCGCCGCGCCCACTCCCACGCCGGTGAATCCAGCTTCTGAAATCGGCGTGTCCACCACGCGCGCGGTGCCGAATTCTTCGACGAGACCGGAGAGCACTTTGAACGGCGTGCCGGCTTCGGCCACGTCTTCGCCCATGATGAAGACGCGCGAATCGCGCCGCATTTCCTCCGCGAGCGCTTCGCGGACTGCTTCGGCGAAAGTTATTTCACGAATCCCGGGTTCAGGCATACACGTCCTGGTCAACTTCGTCCGCGCCCGGGTACGGCGCGGCGACGGCAAATTTCACGGCCTTATCCATTTCAGCTCGCAGTTCGGAGTCGATCGTGCTTAGGATGCTGGCGTCGGTGTGTTTTTGGTTTTTCAGCCACTCGGCGAAATTTTTAATCGGATCGCTCTCCGCCAACCATTGCTGCTCTTCTTTTTTCGAGCGGTAATATTCACGATTGATGTCGCCGACGTGATGTCCGCGATAGCGGTAGGTGTTGCAGAGAAGAAATGCCGGGCCTTCGCCGCGGCGGGCGCGATCGGCGAGGTCCGTGGCGACGGAATGCACCGCGCGAACGTCCTGGCCATCCACGGTTTCCGCGCGCACTCCGAAAGCGCTGGCCCGCGCAGGAATATCCCCTGCTGTCGTTTCCGAAAAATGCGTGTATTCGGTGTACATATTATTTTCGCACACGTAAATAACGGGCAGCTTCCAGAGCTGCGCGAGGTTCATGCATTCATACAGCACGCCTTGGCCGAGCGCGCCTTCACCGAAAAAGCAAACGGCGACTTGTCCTGATTTCAGGGTTTTGGCGGAGAGCGCAGCGCCGGTAGCGATGCCCACGCTTCCTGCAACGATGGCGTTCGCCCCCAGATTGCCAGTGGCGGGGTCGGCGATGTGCATCGAACCGCCTTTTCCGCGGCAGTATCCGGCTTCTTTTCCCAGCAATTCGGCAAACATCAATTTCGGAGAGGCGCCTTTGGCGAGGCAGTGGCCATGGCCGCGATGAGTGCTGGTCACGTAGTCATCAGAGCGCAGCGCTTCGCAAACGCCCACGGCGATCGCTTCTTCGCCGATGTAAAGGTGCGCCAGGCCCGGCATCAGAGCGCGTGTGTACAGTTCATTCACATTTTCTTCAAACAAGCGGATGGCCATCATCTGGCGGTACATGCGCAGCCATTTTTCCACGCCGACGCCGGCGCTTGTTCTTGTTGGGTCAGAGACCGTTGTCATTTCGCCACTCCAGACATTCGTGCCAGCACTTCGAAAACCACCGCAAAATCCTGTTTCGCGAATCCCATTCCACGTGCGGCGGTCAGAAACTCGTTGGAGACGGCCGTTGTCGGCAAAGGAATGTCCAGGGCGCGGCCCATGTCGAGGGCTAGCATCATGTCCTTCTGCATCATGTTCACGTCGAACCAGGCTTCTGCCGGCATGGTGAGCACGAATGGGCCACGATATTTGATCATCGGCGAAGCGATGGCGCTATTGGTGAGCACGTCCACGGCGACTTCGCGCGCGATGCCGCTTTTTTCCGCCAGCAACACTCCTTCGCAGAACGCCATCATTTGCACGGCGAGGCTCAGGTTCGTCGCGATTTTCATGGAAAGCGCGAGGCCGTTGTCCCCGACGTACGTTACTTTCGGCCCGATGTCGTCCAGGATCGGTTTCAGGCGATCGAAAGTCTCACGGCGTCCGCCAACCATCACGGACAGCTTGCCTTCCTGGAGAGTGATCACGCTGCCGGAAACCGGCGCGTCAATCATGTCGGCGCCCTTTTCGTGAGCCTTGGCCGCGACAATGCGACTGTAGTGCGGACTGACCGTACTCATATCAATCAAAAATTTTCCCGGCGCGACTGCACTGAGGATTCCGTCGGGCCCTTCCATGATGGCGGCCAGCGCCTTTTCGTTCGTGACCATGGAAAACGTAACGTCTGCCGCGGCACAAACGGCGCGGGGCGAGTCGCCCCACTTCATCCCGCGATCAATCAAGCGCTGCGCTTTGGCGCGCGTGCGGTTGTAGCCCGTGACGGTGTGGCCTTTGCTCAAGAGGCGGCTGACCATCTCGCTGCCCATCACGCCCAGTCCGACAAAACCTAAATTGGCCATTCTCGTCCTCGCCGTGGTCAGAAATTTGCATCGGGAACCGCGCCGCGGTGCTGATGCGGGCGGGAATCTTCCCGGACTTGCTGCAGATGGTCGCGCATCGCCGCGCGCGAGGCTTCCGCGTCGCGCCGTTCGATGGCCGCCAGAATTCGCGCGTGATGATACTGGCCGCGCTGCGGTCCGCCATCTTCAAAAAATATCCGCATGCGTTGTTCGCGCAGCAACCCGACGATGGAATCGAGCAGCGATAGAATCAGCGGATTTTCCGCGGCCTCGGCGAGCGCCAAATGAAAATCCAGATCCGCCTCGATGTAGGCCTCGGGATCTTTCAACGCGTCGTTCATCACCGTAAATGCTTCGCGCATCAGTGCGAGTTGCGGCTCCTGAATGCGTGTCGCGGCCAGCGCCGCAATTTCGGGCTCCAGAATCTGGCGTACTTCAGCGAGATACGTTGAGCCGTCGGCCTGATCGATCCGCATCATCAAGTCAATGGATTGCCGGACCGCCTGCGATGTGCCGTTGGTAATGAATGTGCCGCGCCCCGAATACGCCTCCACCAGGCCCTTCTCATGCAGCGCTTTAACGGCTTCTCGTACCGCCGTCCGGCTCACGCCGAACTTCAAAGCGAGTTCGCGTTCGGAGGGAAGTTGATCGCCGGCCTTGAGCGTGCCTTTGGTGATCGAATCCTCGATCTGCTGCACGATCTGTTCGTACAGGCGCGACGTCCGAACTACCTTGTACATAAAACCTCCCACGCTGTGACCGCATGTCGTCTAGTGGTCAGACCGACATACCACATGCGGTTCGCACAAATCAAAGGCGTCGATATCGGTCCTGCCGGCCATACCACTCATCCGCGCTGCCGCGCTCGTTCTCACTGAACGTTAAGCCCCTTCGATCGAAACTGTCTTTATGTTCATGAACTCGCGAATTCCGAACATCGCCAGCTCTCGCCCGTGGCCGGATCGCTTGACGCCGCCGAATGGGAGGCGGGGGTCCGAAGCGACCATGCGGTTGATGAACACCATTCCGGATTCCAAGCCGTTGATGAATTTCTCACGCTCCGCGGGGTCGTTGGTCCAGGCGCTGGCGCCGAGGCCAAATGGGCTGCTGTTCGCGATCCGAATCGCGTCTTCCGCGTTCTTGGCGCGGAACAGGGACGCTACGGGCCCGAATAGTTCGCCGCACGCCGCCGGTGAATCCTTGGGAATATCGGCTAGCACCGTCGGGAGGTAATAGTTTCCGGGCTGATTCAGGCGCTTTCCGCCGGTCAGCAGCCGCGCTCCCGCTTGAATGGTTTTTTGCACGTCGGCGTCAAGTTCTTTCAGTCCTTCCGCGGAGGACAATGGGCCGACGTCGGTGTGCTCATCAAAGGGATCACCCACCTTCAGTGATTCCATTTTCTTTACGAACAGGCGTTCGAATTCATCCGCGATTTCTTCCGCGACGATGAATCGCTTGGCCGCGATGCAGGACTGGCCGTTATTGAGCACCCGCGCTTTTACGCCCACGGCAACCGCCTGCTCCAGATTTGCACTCTTCATCACGATGAATGGATCGCTGCCGCCAAGCTCCAGAACGACTTTCTTGATGTCCGTCGCCGCGGCGATGCCGACTTGGACGCCTGCGCCCTCGCTGCCCGTGAGGGTTGCGGCTTTGATGCGGGGATCGGCGAGAATCTTGGCGACTTTATTTGATCCGATGAGCAGCGTCTGGAAAACACCTTCGGGAAATCCAGCCCGCAGGAGGATTTCTTCAATCATCAACGCCGATTGCGGCACATTCGACGCATGCTTCAGCAACCCGACATTCCCCGCCATCAGCGACGGCGCGATGAAACGAAAAACCTGCCAGAAAGGAAAGTTCCAGGGCATAACCGCCAGAATCGGGCCCAGCGGGAGGTAGCGCACGAAGCTCTTGCTTCCCGGGACGTCGGCCACTTCGTCCGCCAGGAATTTTTCCGCGTGCTCCGCGTAATAGCGGCACACCCAAGCGCACTTCATGGCTTCGTCCACCGCAGAACGATAGGTCTTGCCCATTTCGGTGGTCATCATCCGGCCAAATTTTTCTTTGTCGGCTTCCAGAATTTCCGCGGCTTTTAGCATCAGAGCCGCGCGGCTCGCGAACGTCGTCTTGCGGAACGTGTTGAAGGCTTCGACGGCGCGCTGCAGCTTTTCCTCGAGCTGCGCGTCGGAGATTGGCGCGAAGGTTTTCAGCACTTCGCCGGTTGCGGGATTCGTAGTTGCAATGCTCATGACGCGTTCCTCCGAGTCATAAATGGGGCACAAACGCAAAATACAGCGCCAAGAGAACATTCGCATGAAAACACGAAAAAAGTCGGAGGAAAGGGGGAAAAAGGCGAGGTTTGAGAGCGGAGCGACATTTGGTATAGCCATCATACCACACATTTGCGAAATAATCACACAAAAATTACCTTGACACGGCAAATCGTTGAGTGGTAGGGCTATCATACCACATTGGGTGCTTTAGCGCCCTTTGGCACAGGGGTGGGGGAGAAACATGGAAATGCAAAAGTTACGGCGGGATTCGCGCGTTCACCCGTTTTGGGAAAAACTTGCGCGTTCGTTGGTCGTCGGGGTGGGACTGCTCCTATGCTCCTGTCCGCTCTTCTCACAATCCTCGACAGGTCGAATCCTGGGAGACGTCCGCGACCCGAGCGATGCGCTGATCATCGGCGCCGCAGTGGAGATTACGGATGTGCAGCGCGGGATCACGCGCAGCTTGGAAACGGATAGTGCGGGCGAGTATGTGGCGCCCAACCTGGAGCCGGGGATCTACAAGATTGCCGTTACGAAGACAGGCTTCAAGCGGTTCGAGCGCACCAACGTTCAGCTGGAAGTAGCCACTGACATTCGCATTGATGTGGTGCTACAGCCGGGCGATGCCAGCCAAACGGTGGTTGTGAACGAGGAAGTGCCGCTGCTCAATACGACTTCCTCCACGCTGGGCGGAACGTTGAGCAATGAGGAAATTACCGATTTGCCGCTCAACGGCCGCAATTACGAAAACCTCCTGCAGTTGCGTCCGGGCGTGGTGCGCTATCCCGGCGGCGGATTTTCGACGACCAGCACGAACGGATTGCGAGCGGAAGACAACGTCTACTTCGTGGACGGCTTGTTCAACAGCGAGCCTTTTTCAGGCCAGAGCATCATCAATGGCGCGGGCATTGCCGGCGATTCCGCGACAATTCTTCCGATTGACGCAATCCAGGAATTCAACTTGATCGAAAATCCTCCGGCCGAATATGGCTGGAAGCCTGGCGCGATTGTGAACGTCGGTTTGAAATCGGGAACCAACGCCTTGCACGGCAGCGGTTATGCTTTTGGGCGCACCGATTCCCTGGACGCGCGAAACTTTTTCAATACCTCGGATCAACTTAAGACGCCAACTGAATTGGAGCAGTTCGGCGGTACTGTTGGCGGACCCATTGTGAAAGACAAGGTTTTCTTTTTTGGAGGTTATGAAGGGCAGCGCTATACGGTCGGAAATTCGTTTCAGGTGAACAGTCCGCTCATGGTTCCGTCACCGACGAATGCCAGCAATTGCACGTTTATCGCGACGGGGGATTGCGGCAACAGCATTCCGGACGCGGTCGCCGACCTGCAAGCGCACGGCGTCCCGGTCAGCGCAGTCAGCTTGAAAGTGTCGGGCTGCACTGTTGGCCCGCCGGTCACGTGCAACGGGACAGGTTTCCCGACCAATAACGGAGCGAATGGCACGACCATCACGACAGGTTTTCCGAACGTCGTGAGCGCCGATAACGCGGTGGGAAAGATTGACTACCACATAAACGAACGCCACATGTTGAGCGGCATGTATTTCTTCGGGAACAATTCCGGAACAGTTGATGATGCAATTCAGCTGCAACCGCGATGGCTGACGTTGATACATACCAGGGCCCAGGTGTTCGGGTTGAATTGGACGTGGGTTCCGAGCTCGCGTTGGGTGAACGAAGCGAGGTTTGGCTACAACCGCTTGAATCAGCCGACAGAATCAGCCGATCACGCGGACTCTGCCGCCAGCCTCGGTATTAATGATGGCGTGACCAACCCGCTCTATGGCGGTTTGCCGCGGCTCAAGATCAAGGGCTTCGGCGGTCTTTTTGAAACGCTGGGCGGGTTCAAGTGGCCCAAATTCCAGGGCCCCGATGAACGTTATCAGTTCGTAGACCATGTGTCGTATGTCATTGGTAAACACGCGTTGAAGTTTGGCGCCGAGATCCACCGTGACAGCTTCAGTGGCGGCGCCTTTGGCGACGGCAAGGGTTACATCATATTCTCGGGGAACGGAGCCTTCCCTAATTCCACCGTTTTGGAGGACTTTCTTGCAGGTGACCCGGGTGGCAGCGTTCCGTTTCCCACTCATGCGCTCGTCGGAGACACTCCCAGGAGAAACATTCACAATTTCTCAGAGGGAGCATTTTTTCAAGACGACTGGCGTGTCACTACCAGATTAACGGTCAATCTTGGTCTGCGTTACGAGTACAACGGGGTGATCACAGAGAACAACAATCTACTGGGCAATTTCAGTCCCACCGTGGGGCTGGAACAGGTTGGCCAGCAGATTAGCCAACCCTACCACGGTGACCACACCAATTTCGCGCCGCGCCTCGGTGTGGCGTGGGATCCGTTCGGCACCGGCAAGACCGTAATTCGTGCGGGCGGCGGCCTCATCTATGAGACGGTGAATTGGGAATCGTTCATGGCCTTCAATAATGTGTTCGGCCTCGGCACGATACCCACTGGCGGAATATTGAACGGCGTGCCGGGCACCGGCACGATTACCGCAGGCGTCCAGAACGTTCCGAATCCCCCAACTCCTTGGGATACCTGGGGCGTGAGTCAGACTCCACCGTTCCAAATCCCCAAGATCAACTGCGAGGCCGCACTCGGAGCGACTTGCTCGATTTTTGGAGTGAATCCGAACATCACGACTCCGTATGTTACGAACTGGACTTTGAACGTGCAGCACGCGTTCACGAATAATCTATCTCTCGAAGTGGCCTATGTGGGTAACCACGGCTCGAACCTGATGGGCATTCGCGATATCAATCAGCCGGCTGTAGGCTCGGGATGGGTGTCAGGTGCCTCGAGTTCGGACCCAGTACTCGAGCAGGCCGCCCGGCCCTTCACTGTTGACGGACAGTTCCCGTATCTCGCCAACATCTATCAGATGGCGAATATTTACAAATCCAATTACAACGGCTTGCAGGTAACTATGACCGGCCGCGACTATCATCACTTCACGTTCGTCGCCGGATACACCTACTCCCATTCTCTCGACGATGTCGGCGCTAACTGGGATTTCGGCGCGGGCTTGGGTCTGCCGCAAGACGCCACGAATCCAGGTCGCGAATATGCCAGCAGCGACTTTGACATACGTCATCGCTTCACGCTTTCGATGGTTTATTCGATCCCCGGGAAAAAATCCTTCGCGCAGCTTTTGGAAGGCTGGCAGCTCATCTCTATCGTGAGCTTGTACAGCCCGCAGCCGTGGGGTCCCATGGATACCGGTGACGACATCAGCGGCACTGGCGAAGGTGTGGACCGGTGGGATTTCGTCGGCAACCCTGGCGACTTCAAGTCGGGCCCAACGTCAATTCCTTATTTTGCGCCTGGCAGCCTGCAAACATTGCCCGGAGGTATCTGTAGCAACGCCGCCAGCACTCCAGCGCTACAAACGTCACTTGGCATTTTCGGCTGCTACTCCAAGGGCAACTCCGTGATGATTCCACCTGCGCTGGGAACTTTTGGCACGATGGGACGCAACGTCTTCCGCGACTCTGGCTTCCGCAATTGGGACTTCTCGGTAGCCAAGAATTGGAAGCTTGGGGAACGATTTGGCGCGCAATTCCGTGCCGAGTTCTTCAATATTCTCAACCATCCCAATTTCGCCAACCCCTTCGGCGGACAGAACGGCTTTGGCCAGAACGACCCGTCTGTTCTCGGTCCCGGCTTCGGTTGCGGTTGCGCGACACCAGACGTCGCTGCTTCGAATCCCGTCCTCGGATCGGGCGGCAGCCGCGCCGTGCAGCTAGGATTAAAACTCAGCTTCTAAGTCGCTTCAGCGGTGGACGGCGATCGGGGGCCAGCTTACATCGTGGCTCCCGGTCAGTTTGTAAGTCGCGGCAGTGGAACCGTGATGAGCTGCGCAGCCGCAAGATTGCGACGAGCGATTCGTGGTGAGAAGCGCGGCGCGGTGAAGAATCCAGAAAAGGGGCCCTGTCTAATGCAATGGACGAATCGTTTCCGCATGGCAAGGATTTGTGCGGCAGCTTTGGCAATTTTGTTTTGCGCCGCGGAACCGGCAACGAACGCTCAACAAGTGCGTCCAGAACGCACGATCGAGGAAATTAAAGCTGAGGCGATCACGCGCGCCGAGAACGGCCAGTATCCATGCATCGGGCAAAACCCTGACGACTTGCGGGAGGCGTTTGCCTCGATCAAGACGCGGGACCGCGACGAGTGGGCCGCCGCTTTCATCGCCGTTGGCGATAAGTGGATGGCCGAAGGAAAGTCGCTCGAAAAAAGCGATCCCGCCAAGGCCAACGCGGACTACATCCGTGCTTGGCGCGTTTATTCGTTCGGACGCTGGCCCGTGCCGTCTTCTCCCGGCAAGCAACGCGCTTACGAGAAAGCGCTGGAAGCGTTTCGCGCGCACACGAAATTCTGGGATCCGCCGATGGAGGTGGTGCACATCCCCTTCGAAGGCAAGGAAATCATCGGCTATCTGCGCTTTCCCAAGAATGCCACCGGCCCCGTGCCGATCGTGATTGCGATCAACGGCCTCGACAGCCGCAAAGAAGATCTTTCTGAAAGTTTTTCCGCGGTTTTGCCTTTCGGCATCGGGTACATCGCCGTGGACGGTCCTGGCACGGGGCAGGCTCCGATCAAGGCCAGCCCGACCGCGGACCGTATGTTGTCGCGTGTGATTGATTACGTTTACAGCCGCCCGGAAGTGGATAAATCCAGAGTGGAATTCCACGGCGTCAGTTGGGGTGCATACTGGGGCACCAAGATGGCCATTCTTGAAAAAAGCCGCCTGAAAGCCGTCAGCGTGCAATCGCCGCCGATTCACGATGCGTTTCAGAAGGAATTTGTACTAAACAATTTGCAAGGCAACCGTGAATATTTATTCGATCAATTGCCGGCGATGATGTCCATTTTCGATAACGTGCACAACCTCGATGACCTGGTGCAATTTTTCCCGCAGATGTCGCTGGTCACCCAGGGGCTGCTCGGCAAACCCACTGCGCCGATGCTGATCATGTCCGGCGTACTCGATACGCAGGTACCAATTTCCGATACATATCGCCTGTTGAGCGCCGGTGACGTTCCTAAGACGGGGTGGATCAATCCGCATGGCGGCCACTTGGGGCGGCAGAAAGGCGTGTGGCCTGATCCGGTGATGTTCAAAGAAGTGATTATTCCGTGGATTGTTCACGCATTGGCTGTGGAACCGCCGACTCAATAGAGGGCGAATACGCCCGCCGGGACGAAAATTTCCCCGGCGCATCCGCAAGCGACAGCTACGAAGAACGTTCTTGGGACTGAGGCGTTCTTCGAGCTGTCGCCCGCCTTCCAGCCGTGCAAACCTGATTCGAAATCAATCCGCGCTTACTTGCCGTAAACCAGCAGCGTAAATGTGTCCGGAATAATGGCTGGGCGCGGGCGCGGATGCTCCGGCGTGGCGGCTGGAGTCTCGCCGAACTCCGCAGTGACGGTGTAAATAGTGTGGGTAGCGTAGTCGAGGGCCATAGTGCGCGCGCCGCGCTGGGTCTGGATCATTTCCACCGGTGAAAATTTTGTGGGCGAATCTTCGTGCGCGATGGTGATGGTCCCATCGCCGCAGGACGCGAACGCGTAACCGGTAACGGGGTCGAAACGGTTTGCATCCACGCCCTGGCCGATGGGAACTGTGCCGAGGATCTTGCCGGAGTTGCCGTCCACGAAAGTCATCAGTTTGTTGTGGCAGCCCACCACCAGGATTTCGTGCGCAGCGTCAATCGCCAGGCCAGATGGAGATTCACAGGGCGCCAGAGGCCAGGTGTTTTCGATCTTCAGGGTTTTGGCATCGAATTTGACGAGCGAACTTTTGTCCTCGAGATTTACGAAGATTTTGCCCTTGCCGTCAGTGGCGCCGAACTCCGGGCCGCCGCCGAGAGGAAACGTCCCGACAAGTGTTCCGGAAGCCGCGTCAATAGCCGATGCGGTATTGGCGTCACCATTGAAAGTGAAGACGCGCTTGGAAAATGGATCATAGATGACGGCATCCGTATCTTTGTCCGTCTTGGTGTTGCCGACGACCTTGAGCGAATTGAGGTCGAAGATCGTGGAATCCGACGTGCGGCCGTTGGTGGTGAAGCCCTTGTGGAATTCATCGGCGAGGGCGATGCCATGGACGCCCTGAGTATCCGGAACGTCGCCGATGATTTTGGCCTGGTCGGGATCCACCACGATGACGTGAGTGGCGCGGGAAATGAACAAGCGATGCGTCGCTGGATCCACTTCGAGATAATCCCAGCCGCCCGAGCCGCCGAGTTTCACTTTCTTGATGAGATGATAGCCGGAGCCGCCGCCGGATTGGGCAGCAGCGCGGACGTAGCCAAAAGCCAACAATGAAAACAGGAAAAGCGCGAAAAAAGCTCCAGCGATTTTCTTCAACATGAAATCCTCCAAGAATTCAAACTGAGCGGCCCAACCCCGCGCCGGGACCATGTCACACCCAAGTTAAACGCAGGATAAACGGCCGACGCTGAAAGCTTACGCCGGAACACGCCATCCTGCGCGGACGATGAAACGGAATTGGCGGAGTGCAGTATGATGTCGCGATGCGGCTGCTGCTGGTGGAAGATGATCCCGGAGTTTTGCGCTTCGTGCTGAAAGGGCTGCGGGAACAAGCCTACGCGGTGGATACCGCGACGACCGGCGATGACGCGCTGTATCAGGCGGAAATCAATACCTACGACCTGATAATCCTGGACGTAATGATTCCCGGGCGTGACGGTTTTGCGGTGTGCAAAGAGATTCGCAAATCCGGCGAGCGCGTGCCCATCCTGATGCTGACTGCGCTCGACGGTGTCGAGGACCGCATCGCAGGTTTGGATGTAGGCGCTGACGATTACCTAGCCAAGCCCTTCGCTTTCCGCGAACTGCTCGCCCGTCTGCGCGCTCTGCTGCGCCGTTCTGGCGAACTCCGGCCTCCGAACATTACCGTCGCGGATCTGGTGGTAAACACCGCGAGTCAGACGGTAACGCGCGGCGGGCGCCGCATCGCGCTAACCACCAAGGAATACGCACTGGTGGAATTTTTGGCGCGTAACGCGGGCCGCGTGGTGGGACGCGCCGCAATTGCCGAACATGTCTGGGACGAAACCTTCGACCCCTTTTCGAACTTGATTGAAGTGTACGTGAATCGCTTGCGGCGCAAGATTGACGCGGATTCGAAAGTGCCGCTCTTGCACACCCGCCGTGGCGCGGGCTACCTCTTCGGACCCGAGGAAGAAAATTCGCGCGCCAACGATCCAGCGAGGAAAAAATCGAGCTCGTCGAGCAAGAAGAATCATGTTTGATACATTGCGCGCGCGTCTGACGCTGTGGTACTCCGTGGTGCTGGCGCTTCTTCTGCTCGTTTTCAGCTTAACCAGCTACTTCCTTTTTTCCGGAGCCGAAAATCGCCGCACCGACGCCGACCTTTCGGAACTCGCCAATTCTTTTCTAGTGACCTTTCATGATGAACTCAAGGATCCGGACGAATCTGGTGGATTGCAGGCTGCTGCGCAGCAAGCAATGCTGGAGCACCGTGTGCTCGGCGATGTTCTGCTGCTGGTGGATGGCGCGGGGAAAATTGCGGCGAGTTCGGCGGACATCATGCCTTCCAGCGATCCCGCAAATACGATCGCCGCGCGCTCTCTCGCTTCCAGCGGCTTCCAGCATTTTGTGGAGGCGGCCTCGCAATCAGGAGGGAGCTATCAGACCATCGCGGGAGAAAAAGGCGGCTTTCGGGCGTACGCCACCCGTTTCTCTGCGAATGGCCAGACGTGGTTGCTCGTGATTCTTCGCTCCCGTCATTCGCAACAGGAAATGTTGGAAGAGATTCGAGTCGCGTTCGCGTGGTTGATCCCGCTGGGGGTGCTGCTCGCGGGCGTCGGCGGCTATTTTCTGGCGCGCAGAAGTCTGGCACCCGTTGCAGCCATGGGCAAGCAGGCGGAACGCATCGGCGCGGCGAACCTGCACGAACGGCTCGAAGTCCGCAACGCGAACGACGAACTCGGCAGGTTGGCCCAGACTTTCAACGATCTTCTCGATCGCCTCGATCAATCGTTCGAACGCCAGCGCCGGTTTATTTCGGACGCTTCGCATGAGCTGCGCACTCCGGTTTCAATTCTGCGTGGCGAAGCGGAGGTGGCGCTTTCGCAAGCTTCGCGATCGCCGGAGGAGTATCGCGAATCGCTCACGGTACTGCATGAGGAGGCGCAACGTCTGGCGCGCATCGTGGAAGACCTTTTCACCCTGACGCGCGCGGATGCCGGCGAGTATCGGCTGGCGCAGAGCGATTTCTATCTGGACGAACTCGTGGTCGACTGTGTGCGCGCCACACGCGCCCTCTCGCAGGCCAAGAACATTACCTTGGTAGCAGCGACGCCGGAGGAAATGCCCGTGCGCGCGGATGAAGATCTGCTCCGCCGGATGATCCTGAATCTTCTGGACAACGCGATCAAGTACACGCCTGCGGGGGGAAATATTTCTGTTGCGAGCGGCTTCGTGCCGGACGGCTACGAAGTGAGCGTAACGGACAGCGGCCCAGGCATTCCCGCGGACATGCAATCCCGGATTTTCGAGCGGTTTTTTCGCGCCGATCGCGCGCGCTCACGTACCGGCGCGGGCCTAGGACTTTCAATTGCACGGTGGATCGCCGAAGCGCATCTGGGCCGGATCGAGTTAGTGCGTTCCGACGCCACGGGCAGTAAGTTTTCGGTGCGCATACCCGCGTCCAGCGATATTTCGCCTTCTTCCGGTTCCTCGCGTTAATCCTGCGTTTATCTGCCAATCGTTAATTTGGTGACGGTACTCGGGGCCTTCGTTGGAGTATGTGGTCGCGAGAAATTTATGAACAAGGTTTTCACGCTGCGATACCTCGCCGGGCTTTTGCTGCTTTCAGGCGTGCTTTCGATGTGTGCACGCGCGGGGCAGGTTTCCGCAAATTCACCCGCCAAGGCGGTGGACCTCCAGCCGAGCCAGGCACCTGTTCCTGCAGATGGCACAATTCGCCTGACGCTGGATGAAGCGCTGGTGCGCGCGCGGCAGAACAGCCCGCAATTCCAGGCCGCGCTGGCGGAGGCGCAGATCGCTCACGAAGACTCCAAACAGGCGAAAGACGCGCTGCTGCCGAGCGTTAACTACAACAACCAGCTGCTCTATACGCAAGGCAACGGCGCCGGCGGCGTGCGCTACATCGCCAACAACTCCGTGCATGAGTACATCAGCCAGGGCAACGTTCACGAGACACTCGATGTGGCTGGAATGTACGCCGTCCGGCGTGCTTCGGCTGCCGCATCACTTGCGCGCGCACGCGCCGAAATTGCTTCGCGCGGACTGGTTGTCACGGTCGTGCAGGATTATTTCGCAGCGTTGGCCGCGCAGCGCAAGACTGATCTGGCGCAGAAGGCCGCGGACGAGGGCGAGCAGTTCTTGAAATTAACGCAAAATCTGGAAAACGGCGGCGAAGCGGCGCATTCCGATGTGATTAAAGCCGAGTTGCAATCGCGCGAGCGCCGGCGACTGCTGCAGGAGGCCCGCCTTGCTTTGTTGAATGCGCGCCTGGATCTCGCGGTACTGCTCTTTCCTGACTTTAACGATCGCTTCGAATTGACGGACGATCTCCACGCCAGCATTCCACTGCCGACGCTTGGGGAAGTGCAGCAACAGGCGAGCCGGGAAAATCCCGACGTTCGCGGCGCAGTCGCCGCGGTGCAGCAAGCGAAGGACACCGTTGGAGTGGAACGCTCGGCGTACCTGCCTTCTCTGGGCCTGGATTACTTCTATGGAATTGACGCATCTCGATTCGCGACAAACAGTATTTTGCTTGGGCAGCAGGTTCCCAATCTTGGGTCGTCGGCATCCGCCACACTCAACATCCCCATTTGGAATTGGGGCGCGACGCAAAGCCGCGTGAAGCAGGCGCAAATCCGCCAGACGCAGTCGGCCCGGGAGCTCTCCTTCGCGCAGCGCAAGCTTCTGGCTGAAATTCAATCGCTCTACAACGAAGCGGAGACGGCGCTCGACGAATTATCGGGGCTCAGCCGATCCGCGGAGCTTGCCGCGGAAAGTTTGCGGCTCACAACGCTGCGCTACAAGGGCGGCGAAGCCACCGTGTTGGAGGTCGTTGATGCGCAGACCACAGCTGCGCAGGCCGCCAACACCTATGAAGATGGCGCGGTTCGCTACCGCGTCGCTCTGGCAAACCTTCAGACGCTGACGGGAGCCATGTCCACTCGATGAACATCAATACAGAACATACAGGCACTGCGTATCAGCGCCGGCTGCGCCTTGGCGCGGGGATCATCGCGCTTTTGTGCGTGGCCGGATGCGGTCCGTCTGAAAAAGATAAAGCGCCGGTCGTCAATGTGGAAGTGACCCCTGCGCGCCGCGCCCCGATTTCGGAAACGATTTCGGCGGAAGCTTTGGTGTTCCCGTTGCAGCAAGCGATCCTCACCCCAAAAATCACTTCGACGATCAAGACGTTTGAAGTGCAGCGCGGTTCCCACGTGCGAAAGGGGCAATTACTGGCGGTGCTGGAAAATGCCGACCTTTCCGCCGCATCCGAGCAGAGCAAGGGCGAATTCGAGCAAGCCCAGGCGGGCTACATCGCAACCACGGGGGCGAGCCTTCCCGAACAAACACAGAAAGCGGAACTGGACGCCGCATCGGCGAAAGCCGCGTTCAGCGCGCAACAAACGGTCTACGACAGCCGCAAGGCATTATTTGACCAGGGCGCATTACCGCGGCGCGACCTGGATGCCGCGGAAGTCGCGCTGGCGCAAACGCGCAGCCAGTACCAGCAAGCGGCAAAGCAGCTGGATGACCTGCAACGAATCGGACAAGAGCAGGCGCTGAAATCCGCTACAGGACAGCTTTCGGCCGCCAAGGGCAAGTATCTCGGCGCGCAGGCGCAACTGAGCTACTCCGAAATCCGCAGCCCGATTGATGGCGTGGTCACGGATCGCCCGTTATTTCCCGGCGAGCTGGCCACTGCCAATCAGCCTCTGCTCACTGTGATGGACACCTCAAAGCTGATTGCCAAGGCGCATATCGCGGCTGCTCTGGCGTCGCAGTTGAAAGTGGGTGATGCCGCGCAAATTAAATTGCCCGGCGACGAAAACGCTACCGATGCGCGCGTTACGCTCGTCAGTCCGGCGCTTGATCCAGGCAGCACCACCATCGAAGTGTGGGTGGAAGCGGCCAAGCCTGATCCCGGCATCAGGCCGGGTATGACCGTAACGATTACCGTGACCGCGCAAACGGTGAACGACGCGATCGTGGTACCCGCAGCGGCATTGCTGAAGAACCCGGACGATGCTCCATACGTGCTCATCGCCGGCGCTGATGGCATCGCGCACGCGCACGTCGTTGAGACCGGCATACGCGCCACCGATGCGGTCCAGATCCTTTCCGGCGTGAACGCGGGCGATGCTGTGATCACGTCCGGCGGATATGGCCTGCCGGATGGAACGGCCATCAAGACGACTGCCGCAAAATCGGCCGAAGCCAGTACGGGGAAGGAATAGCCAGGATGGGAGCTACTCTTCGTCCCGGCGATTCAGGCGGGAACACGGCTGCTTCGGGGGAGCCGTGGTTCCAGCGGTTGTCGCGGCCCATTCTATTTTTGGTGGCGAGCGTCGCGCTGGTCGGCGTTTACCTGACATTCACCGTTCCCGTCTCGGTGTTTCCGGAGACGGATTTTCCGCGGATCGTGATCGGCATTGATAACGGCGTCACACCGATTGACCAGATGCTCGTGACGATCACGCGTCCGATCGAAGAAGCGGTGAACGCAGTGCCTGGGCTGCAGCGCGTGGTGTCCACCACCAGCCGCGGTTCCGCTGATGTGGATCTGTTTTTTGATTGGAACAGCGACATGGTGTTAACGCTGCAACGCGTTGACGCCGTCGTCGCCCGGCTGCAGGCAGAGCTTCCGCCGACGGCGCGGATTGAAACGCACCGCCTGACTTTCGCAACATTTCCAATTCTCGGATACAGCTTGACGTCCGATCAGCTCCCGCAAGACAAGCTATGGGAAATCGCCACCTACGATATCAAGCCGCGCATTAACCGTCTGGACGGTGTGGCTTCCGTCTTGATTCAGGGCGGGCGCGTTCCGGAGTTTCAGGTGACGCCGGACCCCGCGCGCTTGCTGGCGAGCAACATCACCGTCACCGATATCCTCGAGGCCATTCGCCGCAGCAACCTGATCGATTCTCCGGGCCTGCTGGACCATGACCACCAACTCGTTTTGGGTCTGGTTAGCGGCCAAGTGCACACACCCGAGCAAATCGGGCAAATCGTGGTGAAGACTTCCGCGACGGGGGTTCCGATTCGCGTCGGCGATATTTCCGCGGTAGCGCCTTCCGTCGCGCCCGTTTACACCGTCGTCACCGCCAATGGTAAGCCCGCGGTCCTTTTGAGCATCAATCGCCAGCCGGACAGCAATACGCTCTCGGTTGCTGACGAAGTGCACGCCAAGATTACCGAGCTGCAAACTACGCTGCCGCCCGGAGTACACCTGGAGCCGTTCTACGATCAGTCCACCATCGTGCATGATTCCATTTCGAGCGTGCGCGATGCCGTGCTGCTAGGCTTGCTGCTTTCGTCCGCGATATTGGTGCTCTTTCTCCGCGATTGGGGCACGTCTCTGGTCGCTGGTCTGGTGATTCCCGCGACGCTGCTGCTCACGTGCATCGTTCTGAAAATTACGGGACAAAGTTTCAATCTCATGACTCTGGGCGGACTGGCCGCGGCGGTGGGCTTGGTGATTGACGACGCCATCGTCATTCTAGAAAACATCGTGCTGCACCGCGACGCCGGCGAGGACCGCCTGCAATCCATTCGGCAGGCTCTGCGCGAGATGACCGTTCCCCTGGTGGGCTCGACCATCACGCCCATCGTGGTGTTCTTGCCGCTGATCGCGGTTACCGGAGTGACCGGCAGCTTCTTCCGCGCTCTGGCCATCACGATGACCGTCGCGCTGTTCAGCTCGCTGGTGCTGGCGCTGCTGTGGACGCCCACGCTGAGTCAATTCCTGATTCGCAAAGAAGCGGGCGAGGCAAAGTCTACTCACGCTGGATCGGAACCAGCCACCGAAGTTGGCGGGGCTGCCCCCGTCATGTTGGAAGAAGCGCCCACCGCCGGTTTATTCGGACGACTGGTCCGCTTTTACGAGCGGATTATGCAGGCCGTGTTGCTGCGCCCGGTGGTGCTTGTGGCCAGCTCGCTGCTGATTGTGGTGCTTTCCGTGGTGTGCTACCACTTTCTGGGCAGCGATTTGCTTCCTGAAATGGACGAGGGCGGTTTTATTCTCGATTACTACACTCCGCCAGGCAGTTCGCTGGCGGAGTCCAATCGCATTCTGCAGCACATCGAACAGATGCTCCGCGAAACTCCGGAAGTGGAGAACACTTCGCGCCGCACCGGACTGCAGCTGGGCCTGGCGGCTGTCACCGAAGCAAATCGCGGAGACTTTACGGTTCGGCTGAAGCAGAAACGGGATCGCGGTATTGATGAAATCATTGAGGAAGTTCGCGCGAAAATCAAACAGAGCGAACCTGCCGCCGATGTGGAGTTCGTCCAGGTGTTGCAGGACATGATCGGGGACCTCACCAGCGCGCCCGAGCCTGTGGTTATCAAGATGTTCTCGCAAGATCCCCAATTGCTGTTGAAGTCCGCGCCACGCGTTGCCGACGCCATCGGCAAAGTTCCCGGAGTCGTGGACGTGCTGGACGGAATCGAGAACACCATCAGCGGGCCTGCCGTGACGTTTCAGGTGGATTCGGCGGTAGCATCGCGCGCCGGTTTCACGCCGGAGGAAATCGCCGTTGATGCCTCCGCGATTCTGGAGGGCGAGCCCGCGGCCACGCCTGTGGTGCTGAACGACCGGGTCTATCCGATTCGCGTGCGTTTTCCGGCGGAAAGCCGCGCGTCGCTCGATCGCATGACCAACACGCTGCTCGCCAGCTCCACCGGGCGAACGGCCACGCTGGGATCGCTCTCGACGATCTCGACCGACCCGGGCCAAACGGAAATTCGCCGCGAAAATTTGCAGCGGCTTATCGAAGTGACCGCGCGTCTGGAGGGAGTGGACCTGGGTCGAGGGGTTGCCGCCGTGCAAAAGGCGGTCAGCGACCTGCGACTGCCTTCCACGATCCGCATCGAATACGGCGGCGCGTACCAGGAGCAGCAAAAATCGTTTCATGATCTTTCGATGGTTCTGTTTCTGGCGCTGCTTTTGCTGTTCGTGGTTTTGCTTTTCGAATTTCGCACTTTTTCGGCTCCGGCGGCGATTCTCGCGTCGGCACTACTTTCCTCATTTGGGGGCCTACTGGCTCTGCTGGTCACGGGCACCACGTTCAATGTGGCTTCCTTCATGGGCATGATCATGGTGATCGGCATTGTCACGAAGAACGGCATCCTGCTTCTGGACGCCGAGCAACGCTTTCGCGGCTTGGGTCTTTCCGCGCGCGATGCGATGATTCAGGCAGGACGCCGGCGCCTGCGTCCGATCTGCATGACCGCGCTCGCCACCATTGCCGGAATGTTGCCGCTGGCTCTGGCGATTGGCGCAGGTTCCCAGATGTTAAAGCCGTTGGCCATCGCAGTGGTGGGCGGAGTGGCAAGTTCGATGGTGCTGTCCCTGGTATTTACCCCCGCAATCCATTATTACTTGGGCGCGAGACAAGCCGCCGAGGTTTAAGTTGTCGGTCCCCAGACGCGGAAGCGCGAATCGCGAACGCCAAAACCGACGCAGCTCGTTTTGGGCCTGACTTTTTGCTGTCTCCGGCTTGCCATCTTTCTCTCGCGGTCTCACATTTCTATTTTGTCCCGTCTCCTTCAATTCAGTAGAGCAGTCCGAAAGCGCACAGGCGGCGGTGCTCGCGCAAGGCGAGCGAACCTTCCACGTGCACGCGAATCAGCTCCTGTTCGCGCGCAATCTCGATTCTGCGGTTCAGCGGTTTCGGCGTCGCACCGGCTCGGCAAGTCGACTGCGGATCGGATGTACGGGAAGAATCCCTGCCCGTTTACAGCTTTCGACGTATGGCCGCGCAAGCGGGTCTAGCCTAGTCTTTACGTGCGCATTCATCTTCAGCATTCCAGTAGGCACTGAAAGAGCATGCGCAAGCGCGGCCGTTCGGAAGCGCGAGGAGCGAAACATGCTTTATTACGCACTGATATTCCTGCTTGTGGCATTGGTCGCGGGATTTTTGGGATTTGGAGGCATCGCCTTCGCCGCGGCGGGCATTGCCAAGATTCTCTTTTTTATTTTCCTGGCCGTATTTCTGGTCACGCTGCTCATGCATCTTTTGCGCGGCGATAGCGCCGGAAGCTAGGCCCAAGTCGTCCTTCGGAAAGTGCGGTCGGTATTTCCGCACAATTTCGTTCGTCTTAGGAGATGCAAATGAAAAAGATGATGCTCGCATGCGCGATGAGTGCACTGTTGCTGCTGGCAGTGACCGGCTGGGCAGACGATACCGAGAAAGATCAGGATCGCCTGCAGACCTCCGGCACGGTGTTGCATGAAATTCTGAATGTTCCAGACGACATACCGCAAGACCTGCTCGACAAGGCGGACTGCGTAGTTGTGTTTCCGTCGGTGCTGAAGGCTGCGTTCGTCGTCGGGGCAAGCTATGGCCGCGGTGCCATGACTTGCCGCCGGGGCGAAAACTTCAACGGCCCATGGGGTGCGCCTTCGATGATGGCGCTCGAGGGTGGCAGCGTGGGCTTTCAGATCGGCGGACAAGCAACGGACTTCGTCCTGCTGGTGATGAATGACCGTGGGGCCAACGGAATCTTGAGCAGCAAAGTTAAACTCGGAGGAGACGCTTCGGTGGCGGCTGGGCCGGTGGGCCGGGACGCGTCGGCAGAAACAGACGTCTCGCTGCGCGCTGAGATATTGAGCTACTCCCGCGCACGCGGCATATTCGCCGGCGTTTCGCTGGAGGGTTCCACCATTCGGCCGGACAATGACGCCAACGTGCGAATCTACGGTGAGAGAATTTCAGCGAAGGACATCGTGCTCGCTCACGACACAACAGTGCCGCCATCGGCCGAGAGGCTGATTGCGACGCTGAACGCGAGGACGCCGAAGCACGCAGTACAAAGGGGACAATAGGCGAAATACAGTAAAGTTTCACCCGGTTCCTTCCGAGCGCGACGGCGCGCTCGGAAGGAACCTTTTTTGTGTTCGATGGCAGCGAGCAGGCAGTTCGGATTGCTTGCGCTTGTGCACATTCTTGCCTCTACGATTCCGGAATGGTGGCGGGACGTAGCAGTCGCATAGCCTGTTTCTTGTTCAGCCGATTCTGCGAATTTCCTGCGCGTCTATTGAATAGGCTGACCCGGGCTGCCGAGGTGTGCGGTTGCGGATTCAATCGTGCCGATCAAGTCCCACGCCCTCGCCTTGGAAACCGCGGCGTAAATTCCCGCGCCGCTGGCAGCATCAAACAGCTGGTCCACATCGGAAATGGTAAATAGAATCAGCGGCACCAAGGGATCGATTTTCGACAATCGAGATGCGACTTCAATCCCGTTGAGGTCTGGCATGGTGAGGTCGAGAATGACGATGTCGGGCCTCAATTTCCGAAATTGCTTTATGGCCGCCCGGCCGTTTTTCGCTTCGCCGCAAATCTTCCACTCGCGCGTTTCCAGGATTGCGCGAATGATGCGCCGCGTGGTGTCTGAATCTTCGACAACCAATATCCGGAGATCCATGGAAGTCTCCCAGAACAACTTTATAGCCGCAAATGCGCGGTACGGAAATACACGCATACGTGTAAATCCAGCGCCGCTTGCCGTTAGGCGGCCCTAAGGTGCATGGGTAGTCAGTGGAGAAATCGGCCAAACCCTGTCGAGTCATGCCTTAGCGGCGAGCGCGGCCCCTTCGGCCCGCTCTGGCCGACTTTGCGTTTTGGACCATATACATTGATTACTGTAGATGGCGCGTGGTGACTTTATGGTATGAACGTCTATTCGATGAAAGTGGCGCTAAATCCATGTGTACGGCGACGTTGCGCGTCCATTCCTCAAGCGCATTTGCCTGGAGTATCCAGTTCAGATGTCGGCCGGCGGCGCCAAGGCCCCGGAAATCGGCGGCGCCAGCTGGCCCTGCACAGCGGAGACAAGCATGAAGAGAACCGAGCCCAGTAAAACAACTGCCACCACAATGCCCGACCTTAAACCGAGTGCGAAAAGCAATGGACGCACCGCGGTGGAAACCGAGCCGGTGTCTGCGGACCTGAGCGTGATTCTCGCGAGCCTCCAGACCATGCGCGACGGCGACTTCTCCGTGCGGTTGCCGGGGAACTGGACGGGGCTGGCCGGAAAAATTGCCGACACGTTCAACGATATCGTCACCGCTAACCAACAGATGGCGAAGGAATTGAAACGCGTGGGACAAGTGGTGGGTAAAGAAGGCCGCACGCGCGAGCGCATGCGATTTCACTCGCCCAAGGCAGCTTGGGGAGAGATGGAAGTATCGGTCAATACGCTGGTAGACGATTTGCTGCGGCCGACGACGGAAGTTACGCGCGCGATCGCGGCCGTGGCGAAAGGCAATCTGACGCAGACGGTGCAACTGGACGTGGATGGAAGGCCGCTGGAAGGCGAATTCCTGCGTTCTGCCACCATCGTCAACACCATGATTCAGCAACTTGGCGTGTTCACGGCTGAAGTGACGCGCGTGGCGCGCGAAGTGGGCACGGACGGCAAACTCGGCGGCCAAGCGCAAGTTCCGGGTGTCGCCGGCACGTGGAAAGACCTCACCGATTCCGTCAACTCGATGGCCAGCAACCTAACGGGCCAGGTGCGCAACATTGCCGAGGTGGCTACGGCGGTTGCGAGCGGCGACCTTTCGCGCAAAATCACGGTGGACGTGCGCGGAGAAATTCTGCAACTGAAGGAAGCCATCAATACGATGGTGGACCAGCTGCGCTCGTTTGCGTCGGAAGTGACGCGCGTGGCGCGCGAAGTGGGCACGGACGGCAAACTCGGCGGACAAGCTATCGTGCCGGGCGTCGCGGGAACGTGGAAAGACCTCACCGACTCGGTGAACGCCATGGCCGGGAACCTCACCGCGCAAGTGCGCAACATCGCGGAAGTGACCACTGCCGTGGCGCGCGGCGACCTCTCGCGCAAGATCACCGTGGACGTGAAAGGCGAAATCCTCGAACTGAAAGACACGATCAATACGATGGTGGACCAGCTGAACGCGTTCGCGGGCGAAGTGACGCGCGTGGCGCGCGAAGTCGGCACCGAAGGCAAGTTGGGGGGCCAGGCGCAGGTGCCCGGAGTCGGTGGCACGTGGAAGGACCTGACGGACAACGTGAACTTCATGGCCAGCAACTTGACCGGCCAGGTGCGCAACATCGCGGAAGTGGCGACGGCGATTGCGAGCGGCGATCTCTCACGCAAAATCACGGTGGACGTGCGCGGTGAAATTCTGCAGCTGAAAGAAACGCTCAACACCATGGTGGACCAGTTGAACCGGTTCGCCGGTGAAGTGACGCGTGTGGCGCGCGAAGTGGGCAGCGAAGGCCGGTTGGGCGGCCAGGCGAACGTGCCCGGAGTCGCAGGAACTTGGAAGGACTTGACAGACTCCGTGAACTCGATGGCCGGAAACCTGACGGCGCAGGTGCGCAACATCGCCGAGGTGACGACGGCAGTAGCGCGCGGCGACCTCTCGCGCAAAATTACCGTGGACGTGAAGGGCGAAATCCTGGAACTCAAGAACACGATCAACACAATGGTGGACCAGCTGAACGCGTTCGCAGGCGAAGTGACGCGCGTGGCGCGCGAAGTGGGCACGGAAGGAAAATTGGGCGGCCAAGCGCAGGTCCCCGGAGCGGGAACCTGGAAGGACCTCACCGACAACGTGAACTTCATGGCCAGCAACCTGACTGGCCAGGTGCGCAACATCGCCGAAGTGGCCACGGCCGTCGCGCGCGGCGATTTGTCGCGCAAGATTACCGTGGACGTGAAGGGCGAAATCCTCGAGCTCAAAGACACGCTGAACACGATGGTGGACCAGTTGCGGTCGTTCGCTTCCGAAGTCACGCGCGTGGCGCGCGAAGTCGGCACGGACGGAAAATTGGGCGGCCAGGCTCAGGTGCCCGGCGTTGCGGGAACCTGGAAGGACCTCACTGACTCCGTGAACTCGATGGCCAGCAATTTAACCGGCCAGGTGCGCAACATCGCGGAAGTAGCGACGGCCATCGCCAGCGGCGACCTCTCGAAGAAAATCACCGTGAACGTGAGCGGCGAAATCCTGCTGCTGAAAGAGACCATCAACACGATGGTGGACCAGCTCAACGCGTTCGCGGGCGAAGTGACGCGCGTGGCACGCGAAGTGGGCAGCGAAGGCCGGTTGGGCGGCCAGGCCAATGTGCCGGGCGTCGCGGGAACCTGGAAAGACCTTACGGACTCGGTGAACTCGATGGCCGGAAACTTGACCGGTCAAGTACGCAACATCGCTGAAGTCACGACTGCCGTGGCGCGCGGCGACCTGTCGCGCAAAATTACGGTGGACGTGAGGGGCGAAATTCTCGAGCTGAAAAATACGATCAACACGATGGTGGACCAGCTGAACGCGTTCGCGGGCGAAGTAACGCGTGTGGCGCGCGAAGTAGGAACGGAAGGCAAGTTGGGCGGCCAAGCCGAAGTGCCCGGAGTCGGCGGCACGTGGAAGGACCTGACGGACAACGTGAATTTCATGGCCAGCAACTTGACTGGCCAAGTGCGCAACATCGCGGAAGTAGCGACGGCGATAGCGAGCGGCGACTTGTCACGCAAGATCACGGTGGACGTGCGCGGCGAGATTCTGCAGCTGAAAGAAACGCTGAACACGATGGTCGAGCAGTTGCGTTCGTTCGCCGCCGAAGTGACGCGCGTGGCGCGCGAGGTAGGCAGCGAGGGCCGGTTGGGTGGTCAGGCGAACGTCACCGGCGTGGCGGGAACGTGGAAGGACCTCACCGATTCGGTGAACGCCATGGCCGGAAACTTGACCGGCCAGGTGCGCAACATCGCCGAAGTGACGACTGCCGTGGCGCGCGGCGACTTGTCGCGCAAGATCACCGTGGACGTGAAGGGCGAAATCCTGGAACTGAAGAACACCATCAACACGATGGTGGACCAACTCAACGCATTCGCGGCGGAAGTGACGCGCGTCGCGCGCGAAGTCGGCACCGACGGCAAGTTGGGCGGCCAAGCACAGGTGCCCGGCGTCGCCGGCACGTGGAAAGATTTGACGGACAACGTGAACGTGATGGCCGCAAACCTCACGGAGCAGGTGCGCGGAATCGTGAAAGTGGTGACAGCCGTCGCGAACGGTGAGTTGACGAAAAAGCTCACGGTGAACGCGAAAGGCGAAGTGGCTGCGCTGGCCGATACCATCAACAACATGACCGACACGCTCGCGACGTTCGCGGATCAGGTAACCACGGTCGCGCGCGAAGTGGGAGTGGAAGGCCGTCTCGGCGGTCAAGCGAACGTGCCGGGCGCTGCCGGAACGTGGAAGGACTTGACGGGAAACGTGAACCTCCTCGCGGACAACCTCACCAATCAGGTGCGCGCCATCGCGGAAGTCACCACCGCCGTGACCAAGGGCGACCTGACCCGCTCGATTCAAGTGGAAGCCAGCGGCGAGGTCGCCGAGTTGAAAGATTACATCAACACCATGATCAATAATCTTCGGCTCACCACCGACCGCAACAACGAGCAGGACTGGCTGAAAACAAACCTCGCGCGCTTCACGGGAATGTTGCAAGGGCAGCGCGATTTGACCACGGTGGGACGCAGCCTGTTGTCCGAGCTGGCTCCGCTCGTCAGCGCGCAGCAAGGCGTGATTTATCAGATGGAGTCGGAAGAATCGGGGACGCTGGTGCTGCTCTCGGCCTTCGCCGATAGCGATCAAAATGGGCATCCAAGCCGTCTGCACGTGGGCACCGGCCTCGTCGGACAGTGCGCCGCGGAGAAGCAGCGCATGCTGATCACCGAGGTGCCGGCCAATGCCGTTCCGATCCGCTCGGGATTATTCCAGGCCGTGCCGCGCAGCGTGATCGTGCTGCCCATTCTTTTCGAGGACCGCGTAAAAGCGGTAATCGAGCTGGCGTCGCTCAGCGTGTTCACCGCCTCGCATCTGGCGTTTTTGGATCAACTGACATCCAGCATCGGCATCGTGCTCAATAGCATCGAGGCCACCATGCAGACCGAAGGCCTGCTGAAGCAATCGCAGCAACTGGCCACCGAACTGCAAACGCAGCAGACCGAATTGCAGCAGACCAACGAGCAGCTGGCGCAGAAAGCTCAGCAACTGGCCGAGCAGAACGTGGAAGTCGAGCGCAAGAATCAGGAAATCGAGCAGGCGCGCCGTGCCGTGGAAGAAAAAGCCAAAGAGTTGGCCCTCACCTCCAAATACAAGTCGGAATTCCTGGCCAACATGTCTCACGAGCTGCGCACGCCACTGAATAGCATCCTGGTTTTGGGCCAGCAGCTGGCGGACAATGCCGACAGTAATTTGACGAACAAGCAGGTGGAATTCGCGCGCACCATCCACGGCGCCGGCACTGACCTGCTGAACCTCATCACCGATATTCTGGACCTTTCGAAAATCGAATCCGGCACGGTTTCGGTGCAAGCGGAGGAAGTATTCTTCGCCAGCTTGCTGGATATGATCGCTCGTCCGTTCCGCCACGAGGCAGAGAACCGCCACCTCAATTTTGAAGTCCATGCGGATCCTGGTTTGACGCGCAGCCTGGTCACCGATTCCAAGCGCCTGCAGCAGGTGCTCAAGAATCTTTTGTCCAACGCATTCAAATTCACCGAGAAGGGCGGCGTACGCATGTCGGTATTTGCCGCCGAGAGCGGTTGGACGGAAAACCACCCGGTTCTGGGTAAATCAGCCTCGGTGGTAGCCTTCGAGGTGTCCGATACGGGCATCGGGATTCCGCCCGAGAAGCAGCGAATCATTTTTGAGGCGTTTCAACAAGCCGACGCCAGCACCAGCCGCAAATATGGCGGCACCGGGCTGGGTCTGGCGATCAGTCGCGAACTCGCCGGCCTGTTGGGCGGCGAGATCCAGTTGCGCAGCACGCCGGATGAGGGCAGCACGTTCACGCTCTATTTACCGCAAACGTACGTGGGAGCTTCGACGGATGTCGGCGGGGCCGAATTCAAATCCTCGGCAATGCCCACGCCTGGTCAGCCGACGGTTGGAGCCACGGCCAAGCGTGCGATCGAGCAGATCAACATCGCGGACGACCGCGAAATCTTGCAGCCGGAAGATGCCGTACTTCTCATCGTGGAAGATGATCCCTATTTTGCCACCATGCTGCGCGACCTGGCGCGCGACAACGGATTCAAGGTTCTGGTCGCGACCCGAGGTTCGGAAGCGCTGGCGCTCGCCCATGAGTTCCAGCCAACAGCCATTTCCCTGGACGTTTTCCTGCCGGACATGCTGGGCTGGACAGTTCTCAATCACTTCAAGCAGGATCCACGCACGCGCCACATTCCAGTTCAGATGTTGACGCTGGATGAAGACCGGCAGCACGGCATGGCGCGTGGCGCGTTCTCCTACCTGATCAAGCCCGCGACGTCCGAACAACTGAAGAACGCGTTTACGCGCATGAAGCAATACACCACGCCGCGGCGCAAGCGTTTATTGGTGGTGGAAGACAATCCGGCCGAACAGCTGAGCATCCGCGAATTGCTCGGCTACGACGATATTGACGTGGAGATCGCCGCTTCGGGCAGGCAAGCGCTTGCGGCGATTGAAGAGCAATCGTTTGATTGCGTGGTGCTCGACTTGCGCCTTCCGGACATGTCTGGATTTGAAATATTAGAACGCTTCCGCGATACGCCTTCGCTGAGCGATTTGCCGGTCGTGGTGTTTACGGGGAAAGACCTGTCGCCCGAGGAAGATGCTCGACTGCACGTGCTGGCGCGCAGCGTGGTGGTGAAGGGGGTGGAATCTCCGGAGCGGCTCCTGGATGAAACCGCGTTGTTCGTACATCGCGTCGTCACCGACCTTCCGCCCGAAAAACAAAAGATGCTCGACCTGTTGCACCATTCGGATGAAGCGCTCGTCGGGAAAAAGGTGCTGGTGGTGGACGACGACGTGCGGAATATTTTTGCGCTCAGCAGCGTGCTCGAACGCCGCGGAATGACGGTGCTCACCGCCGGCACGGGCCGGGAAGCCATCAGCACGCTGGAGTCAACGCCGGATGTGGCGATCGTACTGATGGACATCATGATGCCGGACATGGACGGATACGAGACGATGCAGATCATTCGCCGCAATCCTTCCTTCCGGCGCTTGCCGATCATCGCTTTGACTGCCAAAGCCATGAAAGGGGACCGCGAAAAATGCCTCGAAGCGGGGGCTTCCGAGTATCTGGCAAAGCCGGTGAACACCGAGCAATTGCTTTCTGCATTGCGGATGTGGTTCCACCGGTAGCATGATTCCGGTTTCCGGCGATTGAGATTCGATCGTAGAGGGCGTTTCAACTTCGCCTGAAGCGAGAGGAAGAAAATGCGCGAGCAGGAAAAAGTAAATATCCTGATGGTGGACGATCAGCCCGGCAAGCTGCTCACCTACGAAGCCATTCTGAATGAGCTGGATGAGAATCTGATCAAGGCGCGTTCGGGGAAAGAGGCGCTGGACCATTTACTGAGAACCGATATCGCCGTCGTGCTGATGGACGTAAGCATGCCGGAACTCGATGGATTCCAGCTGGCGGATATGATCCGGCAGCACCCGCGTTTTCAGAAGATCGCCATTATTTTCATCTCCGCCGTGCACCTCACTGACCTGGACCGGCTCAACGCCTACCAACGCGGCGCTGTGGATTATATTTCCGTTCCCGTGGTTCCGGAATTGTTGCGCGCGAAAGTGCGGGTTTTCGCGGATTTGCACCGCAAAACGCAGCAGCTGGAGACGCTCAATCGTGATCTTCGCTCGCTCTCCGCCCGGCTGCTGGCGATGCAAGATGAGGAGCGTCGCCGCATCGCCCGCGACCTGCACGATAGCATCGGGCCCTTGATCGCGGCGCTCTCCATGAATAACGGAATGCTGGCCCAGCAAACCAAAAAACTTGGACCCGAGGTCGCCGACGTCTTACAGCAAAACAATCAGCTGGTGGAACAGCTTTCGAAAGATATACGCACCATTTCGCACCTGCTGCATCCGCCTCTTCTTGATGAGATTGGCCTATTGCCCGCAATCAAAATGTTCGCAGAGGGTTTCGCGGAGCGTAGCAGCGTGAAGGTCGACGTGGAGCTGTCGCCGGAAATAGGCCGGTTGCCTCCCAATGTGGAGATATCGGTTTTTCGAATCGTCCAGGAGTGTCTGACGAACGTCTATCGCCATTCCGGAAGTAAGACAGCGAGCATTAAGATCGCGCCTTCCCAGGAAAAGCTACTTACCGTCCAAGTCCGCGACGAGGGCAAGGGCATGCCCCGTACAAATGGCGTGCCCGCATCCGCGGCATCAAACCATGGCGTGGGATTGAGTGGGATGCGTGAACGTTTGCGCGAGCTTGGCGGCACGCTCGAAATCAAATCCAGTGAGAACGGCACCACGGTGATTGCGGCGGTTCCGGTCGCGAAGCCGATGGTGAAAAACGTATGAATTCGGCGGCCGCCGGTATGCGGGCGAATATTTCCGCGCCTTTGGAATTGCATACTATGACGCGAAGCGCGGGAGAGCTCTGATGCGCACTCGATTTCTGATCGTGGACGATAGCGAACTCGTACGGAAATCACTTCGCACGGTCTTGCAAGCCAATCCTGATTGGGAAATATGCGGGGAGGCGGCTGATGGCGAGGCTGCCCTCAAGCTGTTCAGTGAGTTGCATCCCAACGTAGTGATCCTGGATTTTCAAATGCCCGGCATCAATGGGATCGAGACCGCGCGGCGCATGTCAGCGGTCGCTCCCGCTGTGCCGATCGTTCTATTCACTCAGCATGCCAGCCCCGACCTGGAGAGACACGCCCGGGAGGCCGGTATTCGCTCCGTGGTGTCCAAAACCAATGCGTTTCCGATGGTCGGGATGATTGAGGCGCTTTTGGGGCCTGCGGGGTCCGAGCCGGCCGCGGAAGGATCAGCGGATTGTGGGAAGGGCCAAACTGGATAGTCTTGAGAGTCTCGATGCGTGCCGGTGCGTCCTCGGGGCCGTAGACGCGAAAAATACGTTGGTTAGTGTATGGAGAACTTGCAAGGAGAGGTCCATATTGCACGCAGGCTCCCCAGGAAACATGCCATCACCCCACGGGAGGATGTTCCCCCATCCTCCCGCCTCCCTTCCAATGATTCCCGCAAGCGATTCAGCGTGCTACGACTGTTTTCGCAGGCCGTCGACGGCAGTCGTCGAACTGTCGGCATAATTCCGGTGGCGAAATACTTCGCCTTACTCTCTTTTTAGGCGATCAAGCAGCGGGGGCGGCAATCCGTGCAGTAATTCCAGGAACACTCCGTTCGTCCAGCCAAATCCGATCACATTCTGGCTATAGCCCTTTACGATTCGCGTGATGGAGGTGCGCTTGACGACGTTGTACTTTTCACGAATGTATCTGTCCGTCACGAAATCTTCGATCACCATGCTCAGGAAATTATAGGCGACGCGGTCGGCGTCCGCGGCGAAGCCATAGCGGCGCATTCCGTCCACCGCCAGCAATTGAATGGGCGCCCAGCCGTACGGGTAATCCCATTGCGCCTGCGATTCCACGCGGCTCATTGCCAGCCCGCCGGGCTGTTCGAACAGCGGAAGGTTTTTCACCACCGCCTGCGCCTGCTCCGGCGATGCCAATCCAGCCCAAAGCGGATAGAACGTCGTGGCGTAGTCGTAGGTGGAAAGTGTGTGGGTCATGAAATCGTAGTCGAAATAGAGGCCTTGCTTCGCGTTCCAAAGATATTTCTGTATCAGCTTTTGGCGCTCGATCGCGCGGCCCTTCCAGCGTTCCGCTTCCTGCGGCCGCCCCAGCAAAACACTCATGCGCTCAAGATCCCTCTCGGTTTTGTACAACAGGCTATTCAGGCAGACAGGGGCGTAGTGGTGGGTATCCGCGCTGAACGGGCCGAAGCGAAATGAAACATCAAATCCCGATTCGCGCATGCTGCGATCGCCTTTGTAGAAGTCCGCTGACAAGGTGACCTGACTTACAGGTGAATCCGTGGTTGCCTCGTTGTCTTTCGAGTTTTTATCCGCGTGTTCATCACGGGTGAAGACCGGGAAGAGCGGCCCCACGAGAGATTCCACCGGATGATCTTTGTCCACATGGACGAGATGAGGGTCCTTCGTTCCGTCCAGGAACAGGAAGTATTGCGCGGCGCCGCGGTAATAGTCGCTCGGATCGCCGATGATTTCGGGAACGGGGCCTTCGCCGTGATCGAAATAACGAGACAGGCCGGTGTCCCCGGCCAAATGAGGCGGGCGAGTCCATTGCTCGTAGTCGGTGACCGCGAAATCATAGGCTCGCTGTAGCCATGCATTGTCCATCTGTTGCGCGGAATCCTCCGCGCCGTATACCGCCAGAATCATGGAAGTCAGGAACGGAGGCTGCGAGCGCGTTAGATAGTAGGTGCGGTTCGCGTTCAGAATCGAGCCGTAATGCTGAATTTCGTAGAAGAAGTTTTCCACCATTCCCTTTGCAGGTTCCACGCGGCCGGCCCGCAGAAGTCCAAGAATAACGAAGTAACTATCCCAGCCATACATCTCATTGAATTGGCCGCCCGGCACAATATATGGGTAAGGAAGATACAACAGCCCGGCCTTAGGAATTTTGTGCAGGTGCACATCGTCCGGACTTGTGATGACCTCGGGCAAGGCCTCGACGCGGACCCTGCAATCCTTCACAAGATCCTGAAAGGCCGGCAGGCCTTTGAAATCCGCCGGAAAATACAGATACTGCTCGTCGCCTATTTTCTGGTCCTCATACGTTTTGCATTGATCGAGAGAACGGGTGAGATGGTCCCAGCTTACTGAGATGTATTGCTGCACGTCATCGAAGTGTTGAAATTCACTGTTCATAGAGTGATTGTGAATCGCAGAATCAGTATACGACGCATCGAGCCAGGCTCCAGGGAGCAAGCAAAAGGCGAGTGCCAGGAAAGGGCGCGCGCAAATCGAGAATCGGTCCGCAACCTCACGACGCGAATTCAGCGCGCAAGACATACGCCCCTTCCGGCACAGATAGATGTGTGAACTGCCGTGCGGCGCAAGTATAGTGCGAATTGGCCCGAGACAAAATCAGGTGAATGCTGGATTCAATTCAGGCATTCGCCTGCATAATCATGGGGGCTGCATCCTAGGAGATTCTACGTGGTACTCGGATAATCTCCACGGCTCGGTTCTTGGTGGTTAAACTAAGTGTCCTATTTTGAACAACAAAGGTCGTGGCGGTCTGGCAGTATTCGTGCTGCCAAGCTAGCAGCGAGGCTTGCCTGGATTCTCTTGGAACCAGTTAGAGGTTAACGTGAAGCTGAGCTTGCGCCTGATTTTATTCCTAGTTGTCGCCGTCACCGTCATTACTTTCGGTGTGTCCAAGAATGAAGTGCGCGCCGAGAAGCGCGGCTTGCGTACGGATCTGGTGCACCGTGCTGAAATTCTGGCGGAGAGTCTGCAGGAGATCGTAGAGCCGGCCCTCGAGAGAGGCTCACGCGAGCAACTGCGCCACATCGTGGAGCGCTTTGGGAACCGCGAGCAGCTAGCGGGCGTCGCGGTTTACGATAGCCACGGGGCAGTCCTCGCGGAAAGCTCCAATCTGCAGAACCGCTTCGTTCCTCCTCCCGTTCCTCTGGCCAAAGTGATTTCCAGCGATAGCGGCCTTAGTCAATTTATAAATGTCGGCTCGGAACCGATGCATGTGTACTACATGCCGCTGCACGATAAGACGTCCGTTACCGGCGTGCTGGCCATTTTTAATGATGTGGCCTACATCGAAACGCAGAGCGCGCGCATGTGGCGTGCGACTTTTTGGCACGTGATCGCTGAGGTTCTGGTGATTGTGCTGATCACCTTGCTGATCATCCGCTGGACGATCGTGCTGCCGATTTCGCGGACCGCTCAGTGGATGAAAGATATTCGGCGCGGCCGGGCAATGCCCAGTCCGCCGGGCCCAAAGGAAGGTTTTCTAACTCCATTCACGAACGAGGTGATGAATCTGACCCGTAGTTTGGCCGACGCGCGCTCTGCCGCGGAAGAAGAGGCGCGCCTGCGCGAATCCGGCGAGTCCGTGTGGACCGCGGAGCGCCTGCGCGTGAGCATTCAGGGAAAGGCTTCGCAGGGATCACTCGTGGTTGTGTCCAATCGCGAACCTTATATGCACGTCCATAAAGGGAAGGGCATCGAGCTTTTGGTTCCGGCAAGCGGATTGGTCACCGCGTTGGAACCGATTTTGCGCGCCTGCGACGGAATCTGGATTGCCTCGGGCTCCGGCGACGCCGACCGCGAAACAGTGGACGATCACGACCACCTCCGCGTCCCGCCGGAGAAGCCGGACTACACTCTGCGTCGCGTGTGGCTGTCGAAAGAAGTGGAAAAAGGGCATTACTACGGATTTTCGAATGAAGGGTTATGGCCGCTGTGCCACATCGCACACACAAGGCCAATTTTCCGCGCCTCGGACTGGCAAAGCTATCAGGAGGCGAACCGCAAATTCGCTGAAGCGGTGCTGCAAGAGATTGAGGGCGTCGAACGGCCGCTGGTGCTGGTGCAGGATTATCACTTCGCGCTGCTTCCGCGCATGGTGAAGGAAGCGCGCCCGGACGCGCGCGTCGCGATTTTCTGGCACATCCCCTGGCCCAATTCCGAAGCATTCGGCATATGCCCCTGGCAACGCGAACTCGTCAGCGGCCTGCTGGGCGCGGACTTGATCGGATTCCAGATACAGGCGCATTGCGATAATTTTCTGGAGACGGTGGACGCCTCTTTGGAATCGCAAATTGAATGGGAACGATTTGCAGTGAAGCGCGCCGGACACATCACCTTCGTTAAGCCGTTCCCCATCAGCGTGGATTTTCGCGAGTCCCAACGAGGCCTGGATCCCGCGGTGTCGCCCTACGTGTTGCGCAGCGAGCTGCTCGGTAAGCTGGGCATCAAGGCGAACTTCATCGGAGTCGGCGTGGATCGCGTGGACTACACCAAAGGATTGCTCGAACGGCTGCGCGGCGTCGAACGGTTCCTCGAAAAGTGGCCGGCCTATCTCGAAAAATTCACCTTCGTGCAGATCGGCGCGCCCAGCCGCACGGAAATCGAGCGTTATCACGATTTCCTGGAAGAGCTCGTAGCTGAAGCCGCGCGGATCAATGCGCGCTGGCAGACGGCGGATTGGAAGCCCATCGCGCTGCTCACGCGCCACCACAGCCATGAGGAAATTCTCCCGTATTACCGGGCGGCGGATTTCTGCATGGTTACATCTCTGCATGATGGAATGAACCTGGTGGCAAAGGAATTCATTGCATCGCGCGATGACGAAGAAGGGGCGCTGATTCTGAGCCAGTTCACCGGGGCGGCCCGTGAATTGCGCGATGCCATCATCGTGAACCCGTACGACGTGGAACAGCTGGCGGAAGCCATACGCGTGGCGCTGGAAATGGATACGGCCGAACGGCAAACGCGGATGAGGCTGATGCGGAGCACGGTCATGCGTCACAATGTATTCGCGTGGGCGGGCAGTCTGATCACGGAACTTTCTGAAATCCGGATCGAGGAAGCACAGCCCGAAGTCGGGCGCGCAGTATGAATGGACCTCACGCGGCGGCCAAGCACGCCTTGCAGATCAAACCAAAAGAGAAACGGGCAATCGAGCGTTCGCGCACCCACAACCTTCCGGGTGCGTCGAATGGCGATGTCGCCGCGCATTCGCCGCGCTATCTGTTCCGCGCGTGGAGCGAAATTGCAGCGCGGATTCACAGCGCCGAGATTTGCGCGCTGTTGCTGGATTTCGACGGCACGTTGGTAAAGCTGCAGCGAAATCCATGGGAGGTGCGCGTACCGCTGCGCACCAAACGCTTGCTCGAGCGCCTGGCGCGAAATCCCAAGTTATTCGTCGCGATCGTCAGCGGAAGGCGCTGCCAGGATCTGCAAACTCGGATTGGCGTCGAGACCCTGCATTTCATCGGACTTCATGGAGCCGAAGAACAGGGAAAGCACACCAAGATCAGCAGCGCGTCGGCCAGGATTCTGGCGCACGCGCAACAAGGCGCGCGTACACGGATGGCCGCAATGCGCGGCATGCGCGTCGAAGACAAAGGGATGAGCTTTGCAGTCCACTACCGGCAGGCCAGCGACCCCATCGCGCGCGCTGCGAAATTCTGCCTGTTGGACGTGGTCGCGCCGCTGCGAGATAACCTGAGAGTTCTGGAGGGTGCGATGGTGTGGGAAGTTCTGCCTAACGAGGTCCGTGGCAAAGGCGGCGCGGTGCGAGACCTGCTCGGTGATTTCCCGCCGGGCACGCCGGCGATCTATATTGGCGACGATGGCACGGATGAAGCCGCCTTTTGCGCGCTAGGCGATCAGATCTCCATCCGCGTAGGAACGCCGCAAAAGAGCCACGCGAAATACTATGTGCGGGATCCGGGCGAAGTGATTCGTTTTCTCCTGCGGCTCGAAGCAGAACTTGAGTAGCAGCGAAGTTCCGGATTTTTCTGCCTCGTACGGCGCTCTCAAAGTCTTCTGTGACTCGCATTCGCAAATGCTGGATCACTCCGAATTGGATATGCTTGCTTCCTGAAGTCCTCTGCGACCGTGTTGCACAAATGTGATTTCCCTTGTCCGAGCGTGTTCGTCGCGCAGCGCCTGAATGATCATCCATTCCACGTCGGTCGGACGGCTAGGAGCCGAGATGACGTCGAAGGCGCCCAACCGCATCGCTTCCAGATATTCATCCCAGTCGGTAAGACGAGTCGCGAGGACGATTCTAATTCTGCGCCCTGCGGCTCGCCCGGCAACTAGCAAGTCGCGGTAATCCCCATCCCCTAGCGAGCGAGCACAAAAGATTAATCCCACATTTTCCTGGGTCATGATCTCTTTGCACCCCCGCACGGTCGAGGCGACGATCGAGTCCAGCCCCAGCTTCGCCAAAATGTCACGCATCGCCCGCCGTTCTTCGACGTCGGCCGAAGCGATCACAACCTGCCAGGGAGCATACATTCGCGACCTCCTGCAATTTGAGACGGTTCATCGAGCCGGTTCCCGCAGAACGCGTCAGCACGGTTTACTTGCGAGGCCCAGCCCAATGACTGAAAAGCAGAATTAAGGAATTCAGAACCAGAAGCGCGTCCATCAGCGAATTGCGAATTGAGCCTTTCTTGCGGACTGGGTGCATGGACGTGGGGGCCTAAGCAGTGCGCCGGCTTCCTCCATAGCGTGACCGGTAGCGAAAAGATTTGGCGAGGAGAGGATGGGAGCCGGCCCAGCCCTCATGCCTTGATCTCGCAAGGCACCCGACTCCCATTCCTCTCCTGCGACGCCCATTCTGCCGGGCAATGCAGCGCGGCGGAATACGGATAACTTCTTAAGGTGCAGAGGGATTTGCTGTACGGGTGTGAATTGTCATCGATGGTTGCGCCACGACCGAGCGAACAATAGTGGACGGATACCTCTGAAACACGGGCAGGAGGGGCTGTTGATTCTCGGCGGCAGCCCTTTTTATGGAGGAGGCAGTCGGGCGAATTTATATCGAAGGAGAATTCTTCACAAACTTTTCGACGGCCTCACGCTGTCTTGCTCAACGAGCGCAAAGAGTCCCGCATTTCCATGGCGCGAGCAGATACGGCAAGTGGCGCACCGCTTTCCGTCACGTAATAACGTTCCGGCGCAAATGCCGCGCTGCAAAACGGACAGACCTGATGCCGGGGCCGCGACCGCACGGGCCTATGCAGCAGGTACATGGACTCCGCCCATTCCTCCAATACAATCCGCGCGGAGCATTTCGTGCATCTGCAGCAAAGATAGGTGTACATCGCAGACCTCCCAGGTATCCGGCAATAATCGGCGGCCACGCTCTCATTCCGACGAACAAAATGGGGCGGTTGCCTGGTTCGCTAGAGAGCGCCTCCGCGCCTCCCCACTTTACGATTTCGCGGATTCTATTCAATACAGTGGAACACCTAGGGAGAGGCGAGCGATTGCGTATCGGCTGAAAAGCCGCGGATTCCGCATCGAAGGTGAGTCCGCCGGAATATCTCGCGCGTGCGGCGCGGCATATCCGGCGTAAAATGAGCGGCTTCGGAATACGAGCTGCTATCCGTAACATTACAGGCAATTCCCTATTGGCAAAATATTGCGGAGGATTACACTAGGGTGCAGCGTCCGGCATTCGTCTTGCATCATCGGCTTTTCATTTTTTCTAAGCGGTCCGCTTAACGCAACCGCCGGGGCCCGAAATGGCCATCGGCGCAAAATCATCGAGAGGAGAAAATATCTAATGCGCAGCCGATTCATTCGTCCTTTTCTACTCGCAATCGCGATGTTGTTTCTTTCTTCCGCGTCTTTCGCGCAAATCGGTGTGGCGATCACCATCGCGCCTCCCGAATTGCCCGTTTACGAGCAGCCGGTTTGCCCCGGCGACGGTTACATTTGGACGCCGGGATATTGGGCGTGGGGCGACGACGGTTATTACTGGGTGCCCGGCACATGGGTGGAAGCGCCTGAAGTCGGTTTCTTCTGGACACCAGGCTATTGGGGCTGGGGTGGCAGCAGTTTTGTTTGGTACGACGGCTATTGGGGCCCGACCGTAGGTTTCTACGGCGGAATCAACTATGGCTTCGGTTACTTCGGCCATGGTTATGAAGGCGGGCGCTGGGACCACGACCACTTCTATTACAACCGCGCGGTGAACAATATAGACGTCAACGTCATTCACAACGTGTACGAATCGAGAGTGGACGTGAGAAACGATGTACACGTCAGCTACAACGGACATGGCGGAATCAACGATCGTCCAACGGCCCAGGAAGAGGCTGCTGCGCACGAGCGGCATATCCCCGCTGTCGCCGCACAAACGCAACACGTGAACGCCGCGCGTAATAACCCAGCGCTGCGTGCTTCCGACAATCATGGCAGGCCCCCGATCGCGGCCACTGCTAGACCAGGAGATTTTAGCGGTCACAGTACGGAAAACGCTGCCGGTCACGCCAACCCTGCCATTCACCCGAAAGAACTTCCGGCTGCCTCGCGCGCGACTGCTCCGAACACAGGAAATGCCAAGCTCGACCAGAAATACCAGCAACAGCAAGACAAGTTGGTCGCGCAGCAGGACAGGGATCGGCAGAAGCTGCAGCAGCAACAAGACAAGGAACATCAGCAACTGGCGAAGCAGAAAGCCAATGATCAGAAAACGCAACAAGTGGAGCAGCGTCACCAGCAGCAGACCCAGCAATTAGTTCAAAAGCACACCCAGCAGCAGCAACATTTGCAGCAGAGGCAACAGGCACCGGCTCCCCATGCGTCCTCGCCTGGGAAGCCTAAGTAAGCCTCTGTTTATCTCTGACAACGTTACAGCGAGGGCATGCGCTCCCGGGCGGATGCCCTCGCTGCATTTTTCGTGCGGCGGTCCGAACATTCCTTCCGTTTGTGCCTTACTGAAAATGATCGCAAGCAAGAGTTTTTCTAGCACGACACCAAGAGTGTGGATGGTTTGAGGATCTCGACCGCGATTTGTCGTCGCCGGCCACCAAAGCCGCGGAAAACACGGCCCCGGTGGTCAGCGACGGTCAACGAGGCCTTCGCACCTTCAACCCGAGAATTGCGCTAAGACTTTTTACGAGGAACCTTGGCGCCTTTCTTGCGCGCCTCGGAAAGTCCGATCGCAATCGCCTGTTTACGGCTGGTCACTTTGCCGCCCTTGCCGTCTTTGCCCGAACGAAGCGTGCCGCGCTTTTCGCGATGCAACGCGCTCTTCACGCTTTTGCCGGCGGCTTTGCCGTATCTTGCCATCACGTTTCTCCTCTTTTTCGGTTCACGGAATTATTACGACGCACCGCTTAAGCTTTAGCTTTCTTCGCGGTGCTGTGCGCTACCACGTCTGTCTTGTAGGCACGCGTAAATTCATCCACCTGCGTCTGCGCCGCGTCCTTGGCGATGCCATATCGCTCCTGAATTTTTCCGATCAGTTGGTCCCGCTTGCCGTTGATGGCAGTCAGATCGTCGTCGGTCAGCTTGCCCCACTTTTCTTTCACTTTTCCGACTGACTGCTTCCACTTACCTTCGATTTGATCCCAGTTCATTTTGATCCTCCTGAATTGAATATCCAACTGCTCAGCCATAGTGCAGACAAAGTCTTCAGCCAGGAATACAGCGCAACCCGTAACTGTACCGGACAAATCGCCTTATGTTTCACGTCTGTCAGAACAATCGAATGCCCGCTCGCCGATTGTTTCAACCCTGGCCTCCCCGCAGCCGCAGGGTACGAATCGTAACGGCCTCCCGTTGTGCGCAGTCCTTCATCAAGTGCGGGTACGTGTCGCCTACCGGAACCAGGAATGCGGCGTACAGGGTTTGCTTTATGGCTAAGGCTATCCAGGAAGCCTAGTCTGGCATTGCAATCAGCGATATCGCGGCAAAAAACTGCCAAGCCCGGCAGCGACAACTGATCGCGCCAGCCGGCTCAGAAAGGCGCGGACGGTCGCCGCGCCCTTCGACGAAAATCAGAGAGAGGGGAAAAGCATGCTGCTGCTCGTTCTGACAATTGTTCTGATTCTGGCGCTCTTTGGCAGTCTGCCGACCTGGCCTCATAGCAGGGAATGGGGATATTACCCAAGCGGCGGAATCGGTCTGGTGCTGGTCATCCTGTTACTACTGTTCCTGATGGGGCGTTTGTAGCGGAGCGGCCCTAGTATTGACGGGAGCGGCCAGCAAGCGTCACAGTCGCTTCCATCTGCGCCGATCTCACCGCCGACGCGATCACCTTCGCGGCGAGTGGATCGAATATGAAGTAATTTCCGGGATGCGCTTCCAGAAGTTCTGTGAGACGCGCCTTTGCATTATCCAGACCTTGAACAGCTTCGATCCAAATCGGCCCAGTTTCCGCAAGATCCCTGAAGATATCGTAGGTCTCGTTCATATTCCTCCGTCACCGGTGCAAGGCACACTGACAAGCTGGGAACCAAGGTCTGTATTAGGGTTGCAATTCGGCAACCATCGGCGCTCGGGTAGCAGCACGCAAGTATTTATAAACAGGGAAGTTACCGCCATATACCTACAGCAGCCGCGCCGCCGATCGGAGGATATGTAAATAGTGGCGACAACGCGTACATATTTCGCGCTCGCGGCAGGCGCCAGAGGTTCGCCTGTTGTTTGCCGGAAATGTAGTTCGTTGCAGTGGACGACGAGCATAGCTTTCGCAAAACGACCGAAACGTGATTGCGGTTTCGCGATCATCGGATAAAATGTGCGAGGAATTGGCTTGGTGGCCCTTCGAATCTTGATCGTGGACGACGAAAAAGCGGTGCGCTCGGCCTTGGGAAGGCTGCTCGCGACACGCAAGGAGTGGCTGGTGGTAGGCGAGGCCGCTGATGGCGCGGAAGCTATTGGAATGGCGCGAAAGCTTCAGCCTGATATCGTAATTATGGACATCACGATGCCGGAGATGAACGGGCTGGAGGCCACTCCACAGATCAAGAAAGCGCTCCCGGCTGCCGAAGTCCTGATTTTCACGCAGCACGATTCGACACAAATGGTTCAGCAAGCCCAGAACGCCGGCGCGAGCGGCTATCTGCTGAAATCGCAGGCCCATTGGTTGGTGACGGCGGTGGAAGCGATGGGCCAGCACAAGCCATTTTTTCAGGGCAAGAATCTGCCGCCGCGCGAGTAGGTTCTTCGATGCCCACGTCTTTATTTTTGATCGCGGCGAGGTTTACCCACCGGCAATACTCCGGTCGTCCGGTGACGTCACATGTCTGCGGCCCGGGTCCGAGCGATTTTCGTCACCATTCATGTCCGGCACAAGGTAGCCTGATGAATGCCCGATAAATCCGGTCGGAAGAAGAGAGCAAGAAAATTTCGCGTTGCTCGCGCCACCAGCGGAAAGCTTCAATCCGAATTGTTGCAGCTCGCTCACGACGCCATCATCGTCCGCGATGTGGATAGCACCATCTTGTTCTGGAATCGCGGCGCCCAGGAAACCTACGGCTGGACGGCCGCGGAAGCCTGTGGCAACGTCACGCATCAATTCCTGAAAACGGAGTTTCCCGAATCGCTCGAGCAGCTCTATGAAAAGCTGTACGAGGTTGGTTCCTGGGAAGGCGAGCTGGTCCATTGGACGAAGGAAGGAAAGCGCATCGTGGTCGCCAGCCGTCATGTGTTGGAGCGCGATCCGCAGGGCCGCACGATCGGTATTCTTGAAATCAATCGAGACATCACTGCGCGCAAGGAGGCCGAAGAAGCGCTCCGCAATCTTTCGGCGCGCTTGCTGCAATTGCAGGATGAAGAGCGCCGTCGCATCGCTCGCGAACTGCACGACAGCACCGGTCAAAGTCTGGCCGCGTTGGTGATTCACCTCTCGGCGGTGAGCGCAAGAATTACCGATATTGATCCAGCCGCTGCCGAGCTACTGCGCGACGCGATCCTGATGTCTCAGAAAGCCTCCGATGAAACTCGCACGCTCTCCTACCTCCTATATCCTCCGACCCTGGACTACGCCGGATTACGCTCAGCGTTGGAATGGTACATCGAAGGTTTTACGCATCGGAGCAACGTGAAAGTGGAGTTGAACGTCTCGCTCGGGCCCAATCGGCTCCCCGAAATCGTGGAAAGAACCCTCTTCCGAATTGTGCAGGAAAGCCTCACCAACATTTTCCGCCACTCCGGCAGTGACACTGCCCGAGTTCAGATTGAAGCGCGTTCTGGCATCGTGCGCCTGGAGGTGGCCGATAACGGCAAAGGGATATCTGAAAGCATCCTGGCAACACTGAATAGCAGCGGCGGCCAACTGGGCGTCGGCATTCGAGGAATGCGGGAGCGCGTCAGACAACTCGGCGGCTGGCTGCAAATCAGGGCGCGGCCGAATGGAACCACGATCATCGTGACGCTGCCCGTTAAGGAATCCGCCGGCGACGACAGCAGGTCGCAAGCAACAGGTCTGGGCTGACGGGTGAGACTTCTCAGGCCCATTCGTCCGCGAATTAAAGGCACCCCTGTATAGGTTTGGATATACGGCCGGCCTACGCTAATGCGTATGGAGTTTTTCGCCCGAACTCCGGCCCGCGAGTTCGCGATGTCTACAAAGTCTCTCATATGCCTGAAAATCATTTGAAGTTTAACGGCCTCTTCCGGACCCGAGCGATTGTCTTTTGCATCATCCTCCTGCTTGTCGCGCCTCCTCGTTCCGACGCGTATTCCGTCCTGGCTCATGAAGCGATTGTGGATTCTGCGTGGGACGAAGCAATCAAGCCGCTGCTCCTGGAGCGCTTCCCGCAAGCGACTCCCGACGAACTGAAGGCCGCCCACGGCTATGCCTATGGCGGCTGCGTAATCCAGGACATGGGTTACTACCCGTTCGGCAACAAGCTCTTCAGCGACCTGGTTCATTACGTGCGCAGCGGAGATTTCGTCGCAGCACTGCTGCGTGATTCGCAGGACCTGAACGACTATGCATTCGCTCTGGGCGCCTTGGCGCACTACGCGGCAGACAACGAGGGTCACCGCACCGGCACAAACCTCGCCGTGCCTCTCCTTTATCCGAAGCTTCGCCGCAAGTTCGGGAATGTCGTAACCTACGATGAAGATCCCCTTGCGCATCTCAAAACTGAATTCGGGTTTGACGTGCTGCAGGTCGCCAAAGGCCGATACGCCTCCGACGCCTATCGCGACCGCATCGGTTTTCAAGTATCAAAAGATCTCCTCGCACGCGCATTTCAAGAAACTTATTCACTGGACCTGGATTCGGTGCTTTCCAATTACGATCTGGCGATTGCTTCCTACCGCAGAGGCGTGAGCCAGCTGATCCCAGAAGCCACGAAAATCGCCTGGCAGACCAAGAAGGACGAAATTCAGCAGGGCACTCCGGGAATCACGCGCACCGCATTTCTCTATCGCGTTTCCCGTTCAAGTTACGAAAAACAGTGGCCCGGTAAATACGAACGGCCCGGATTTGGCACCAGGCTCCTCGGTTTCTTCCTCCGGCTGGTTCCCAAGGTCGGGCCGTTTCGCGATCTCGCGTTCAAGATCCCCACTCCCGACGCCGAGAAATTATTCGTCGCCAGCTTCAGCAACTCACTCCAGAATTATGTCGAACTGGCGAAACAGCAGCGGAATCCAAGCCAGATAACTCTCGTCAACGACAATATTGACACTGGCACCGTTACCGGCCCGGGCCAGTATCCGCTGGCGGACAAGACCTATGCCGACCTGCTGGACCGTCTGCAGAAGAAAGACTTTGCTTCGCTTTCGCCAGAATTGAGAAGGACTCTGCTGGCGTATTACGATGATCTGAACGCGCCTTTCGCCACCAAGAAGGACAAGAAGGAATGGGCCAAAGTCGTCCGCAACGTCACGCAGTTGAAAGCGTCGCTCCCCGCCGCTGCACCTGCCGTTAGTCAAACCGCCCTAAGGTGAAATCCCCCTTCGGATTCGTTAAGCCACGATGATTCAGCCACATGCGGCGGCGCGACTACAGGGATCCACCTACGCAGACTACAGCATGACTCCGATAGACGTATCCGCAGGGTTACAGTAATTTGTCCGCGACTTGTCGCAGTTTAGGCTCCGAGGGATTTATTTCAGTTCATATACGAATTCATCGGCCGGTTGCTCCGTCTCGAGACGTGCGGGCCCCGGAATGTAACACCTCTCATAAACGAGGCGGAGCGACGGTGTCACCAGGAGCTTGGTCGTTGAATATCGAGGATCGGTACCAGCCTTGATGAAACGCACCGGCAACCGGCGTCGTCCCATTGTGGGGATCTCGTTATTGAGCGTATCTTGTATTATCGCGGCACCAACCCCTTCTTGCGGGAGAGAGATATGAAAGCGCTTCGTATTCTGATTGCCGACGATCACGATCTTATGCGGCGTGGCATCAAAGGGATGCTGCAATCACACGCGGGATGGGAAATCTGCGGAGAAGCGCATACCGGCCGTGAGGCTGTCTCAAAAGCCCAGGAATTGAAACCGGACATCGCGATCCTGGATATCAGCATGCCGGACCTCAATGGCGTGGACGCGGCTCGCAGAATCCGCAAGGAATCGCCGAGCACGGAAATCCTCATTCTTTCGGTGCATTATTCGGATCAGCTGATTCGCGACATTCTGGAAGCCGGCGTGCGCGGCTATATCGTAAAATCCGATTCAGACCGCGACCTGATCGTGGCCGTCGAAACCCTCGCAAATCACAAACCGTTTCTCACGCCGCGCGCCACGGAAGTGATGCTCTCAAGCTTCAAAGAAGGAAGAATGCGCACCGAACTTCCCACAGCGCTGCGCGACCGTCTCACCTCTCGCGAACGGGAAATTGTCCAGCTTCTCGCGGAAGGAAAGAGCAGCAAGGAAGTCGCGTCGTCGCTTAACATCAGCGTTAAGACGGCCGAAACCCACCGCGCCAATATCATGCGCAAGCTGCAGCTGCACACCGTGAGTGAACTGGTTCGCTACGCAGTAAGAAATCAAATCGTAGAAGCCTAGCTGCGTCTTCGGCTTAATTCTGCCGCGAGCGCTGCGCCGTTCGATGCTGGATGCGGTGAACAGTCTGGAGAGGCAATCGGGCTTGCGTTAGGGAGCGGCTGAACCCAGAAACGATCTGGCCCAGAGCGCGGTTTTCTCCGGGCCAGTCGCGAGGGACTTCAATCCACTAAGCTTGTTTGCTGCCCGCCACGACCAATACAATCCCGCCCACTAACGCCAGACCTCCGATAATCGGGGGCAGCGGAATCGTGTGGTGTTCGGCTTCGGTTGCTTGAATCGGCCCAATGTCCAGGACCTTCTTGTGCGTGGTGTAGTTGATACCTTGATAGGCGAGCGCGAGAACGCCCAGGATAATGAGCACGAACCCCAGAAGCGTTGCAGTCTTCATGAAGTCTCCTTACTTCGCGATTCAAGATGAATGATAGACGTTCACGCTCGCCGCAGCAATCCACCGAGGATCGACCCAAAAAAGAGAACCGGAAAAACTAAAAACATCCCTTTAGCTAGCGCTAAAGCCACGGCGGCAGTTCCGACGAAACCGAATACCGGCGCGATCAGCGCCACCACCAATAGCACTAACGCCAAACGCAACGTAGAGCCTCCGCTGAATGGTTTGGCGGGTTAGATTTGGTTGGTACGCTCCACTGCAAGCTGCGCGGACGGTTTACGAACGCATCTCTTGTACGTTTTCCGGCGCTAAGGAACCATACAGTCATCCAACTAGAGTTGTGCAGAGCTTACTGTAGCCCACCGATAGCTAACTTTGCTCCCGTATTTCGCGTCTTCGGCGTTGCACATTATTCGACATTCGTCAGTGTTTGCTTCGCTCGCTGCCTCCGGTCGCTCTACCGCAAGCCCCGCACCAATCTACGCGCATCGCGGTATAGCTCTGCCATTTCATTCGCACTAGTCTGCTCAGGACAGAGTCGCAAAATATCGGGGCTCTCGACGCGCGCAAGTGTGCAGCGCTGAAAGCGAATCGAAAAGGAGAATCACACATGTCAGGAAAAAAGACTGCGGTCTTCGGTATTTACCGCACTTTGTCGAGCGCCGATCACGCGACGGATACGCTAGTTCGCGCCGGATTTCCCCCGAGCGACATTTCCGCGCTGCTCCCGGATAATCTCGGATCCCGGCAAATTGGAACGACAAAAGCCACCAAAGCGCCGGAAGGCGCGGCTACCGGAGCGGGCTCCGGCGCGGTTCTCGGCGGCGCGCTGGGTTTGCTCGCTGGAATTGGCGCGCTGGCGATACCGGGCGTGGGTCCGCTGATCGCCGCCGGACCGATCATGGCCGCCCTGGCCGGAGTCGGTGTCGGTGGCGCCGTCGGTGGCTTCACCGGCGCATTGATCGGCCTCGGCATCCCCGAGTACGAAGCGAAACGCTACGAAGGTCGTGTGCAGAAAGGCGGCATCCTGCTGTCCGTTCACTGCGACACGTCCGAAGCGATCACGCGCGCCAAAGACATCATGAAGATCACCGGCGCCGAGGATGTTGCCTCCACTGGCGAATCTTCCGCACACTTCAAAGCGGATGAACAACGCGCGCGCCACACGACGTCCGGCGGCAAGGAATAGTTTCCCGGGAAGGAAGCCGGACTCGCGGGTTTTTTCAGCTTTCTTTCCAGCGATGCGGAACGAGATTACAGATGTGGATTAGAAGCGCGAGAGATACCGAGAAAACGGAGGACACCATGAAGACAGCTAACAAATGGACGGAATCGATTTCTGTATTCGCAGTGGGCGTCGGTGTAGGCGCCGCTCTGGGAGTGCTCTTTGCTCCTCGCTCCGGCAACGATACCCGCGACCTGCTTGCGGAAACCGCGCAAGAGCAACTGGATGGAGCGATCGCTGCGGGCCACAAACTCACACAGCGCGCCCAGGATGGTATCGATCAGATCAAGGGCCAGATGCGTCAGGCCGCCGCTGTTGGCGAACGCGCCTATCGCGAAGCGAAAAACCCGTCGTCGTAACGCAGCACCAGCGGGGCGTCGATCAGATTCGATTCACGCCAAAACCAAATTCGCCTCCGGCCGTGGGAGCCTTAACGTTCGAAAGGATGAAGGAGACACATGGATCTAACGCACGCCGGTGATTTTCTGTCTCAGTCGTGCAGCGCTTTTGCCAGCGTCTTGTACACTTCCAGCCGGCCATTTTTATCGTAATGGATGTAACCGAGCTTGCGGAATTTATTCATGAAGAAATTCACGCGCGGACGCGTCGTCCCGATCATCTCTGCCAGCGTGTCCTGATTAATTCTGGACATGATCGTCACGTCCGCATTTCCCGCGTCGTAGTCGGCCAACAACAAAAGCGTGCGCGCCAGGCGCTTCTCGCTGGAATTGAACAGGTGATCGATCAAGTCCTCCTCAATCCGGTGATTCCGAGCCAGGAGATAATTGATGAAACGCGAACAGACCGCGGGCTCCTGGTTGATGATTCTCACCATCTTCTTTCGGTTGATGACCATCATCGTGCCCGGCACCAAGGCCACCGCCGATGTGGAATAAAACGCCTGGCCGTTCAAACAGTTCTCACCAAAAAAATCGCCGCGGCCCAAAAATCCCAGGATGCCCCCTCGGCCTCGATTCGAAACCAGCGTCAGCTTCACCACGCCTTCCTCGATGTAGCGAACATCCGTGCACTCGTCGCCTTGCGAGAAAATCGTCTCACCCGCGTCATAGTGCACGGGTTCCGATACTGGCAGCCCGGCTGGAAAGAGAACTTGTGCTTTGTCCGCGCGTTTGCTGGGCGTCATTTGGTCCTTGTGGCTTGTTGCTGCCTCAACTGAATGAGTCCGCTTCGTTGTGCCGGAGTATGATGCCGGACCTGCTTGGCCCGCTTGCGCAACCGTTATCTACAATTGAAGGGCAAGATTGGTGCTGTCTAAGGTTGAACATACAACTTCCGTGCGGCCGTATAAATTGACCGTCGGTGCACTGTGCGTCCAGCCCTTTGCCACAGACAGAGCGAAGTCATGCTCCAACATCAACGGCCAGAGGTGAATATGGATTTGGGTTACGACATATTCAGGAAGCTCGACGACGGCACTCCGTTATGGATCAAGCAGGTCGCCACGCTCGATGATGGAAAGAAACATCTCGACGCGTTAACGACCGCTGCACCCGCTGAGTACTTCATACGGGATGCCTCTACGGGCGAGATCGTCTTCAGATTGCGCGCTACTCCGCCCGCTTGATTCAAATCTCACACTTGAGTCACCTTCGAGGTTAACCCCAACCCCTCCCATCAAGCCCATACAGGATTCGCGGTATTCTTTGGCCCTCCGCCACTTGAAATAATCGCCGCACGCCATCTTCCACTCCCCGCTGGAAGATGGCTGCCGCTGACCGCCGTTGCGACCTGCGACTGGCCTGTCCTCAAGGAGCATCGAGATGAGCACGGTGAATGCTTTCGCGTCGCAACGGCCGCTTCCGGCGCCTGACGCAAGCATCGGCGACCACGAATCTTGCGGGCATACCGTTCAGTTCTACGCGGAAGATCAGTCGCTGGTCGCCGCGCTGACCCGGTTGGTCTCCACCGCCCTCGGCACCGGAAGCTCCGCGATCGTGATCGCGACCGAGCCTCATCGCGATGCGCTGACCCAGGCCTTGCATGCGAGTGGTTTGGATACGATGGCGCCCATACGGCAAGGCCGCTTCATTCTCCTGGACGCCGCCGAGACCCTGGCAAAATTCACCGTGGATGGCTGGCCGGACTCCGCGCTCTTCAGCGAACTGATTGGCGGCTGCGTAGCACATGCGAAAGCCGCGTCGCACGGCGGGGATGCACGCGTCGTCGCCTTCGGCGAAATGGTCAGCTTGCTCTGGGCGCAGGGAAAACCCGACGCTGCCATCCGGCTGGAGCAACTCTGGAACGATTTGGCCGAGACTCACAGTTTTTCTCTCCGCTGCGCCTACTCCATCGCAAGTTTCGCCCGCGAGGAAGATAGCGAGACATTCCTGAAAATCTGCGCCGAACACTCTGCCGTGATTCCGAGCGAAAGCTATACGGAACTTTCCTCCGACGTGGAGCGCCTGCGCAACATTTCCCAACTGCAGCAAAAAGCCCGGGCGCTGGAGACCGAAAAGGCGGAGCGCAAGAGTATTCAGAAGTCCCTGCAGCTCCGGGAATCCGAACTGGCCGATATTCTGGAAAACGCGGTAGAAGGCGTGCAGCAGGTCGGTCCCGATCAAACCATCTTGTGGACGAACAAAGCGCTGTTGAATCTTCTGGGGTACACCGCTGAGGAGTATATAGGCCATCCGCTCGGCTGCTTCCACGTCCTCCAGTATGTCTTCGAAGAATTCTGGGCGAAGCTAATGCGGCGCGAGAATATCTACGACTATCCGGCGGAACTCCGTTGCAAGGACGGGTCCGTCAGGCAGGTCGTCATCCACTCGAACGGCCTTTGGGAAAATGGAAAGTTCGTTCATACACGCTGCTTCGTTCGCGACGTCACCGAACAAAAGCGTTTGGAACAGGTTCTGCGCACCGCGGAGAAGCAAGCGGCGATGGGCCGCGTGGCCGCGGGCATCGCACACGAAATCAATAATCCACTCGAGACGGTGGCGAACGTTTTTTATCTTCTGCGAGACCATCCGTCTCTGGATGACGACGCGCGTGAACTGGCGCGCATTGCCAATGAGGAATTGGACCGCGTGCGTCATATCGCCAGGCAGACTCTGGCATTCTGTCGCGACTCCGAAAGCCCGGTTTCCGTTTCACTACGCCTCATCCTGGACGATGTGCTGGAAGCATTTCGCCGGCAGATGCAGACGAATGGCGTCACGGTCGAGCGAAGAATCGAAACCGATGGATTGGTCGTGGCCTTTCCCGTGGAGCTCCGGCAAATTTTCATCAATTTAATCGCGAACTCCCTGCAAGCCATGCCTGAGGGTGGCACGCTCCGGGTCAGTCTGCGCCACGGTTCGAAGTGGACGGCGAATCCCTCGCGCCCGGGCATTCTCGTAAATGTCACGGACACCGGAATCGGCATTCCCGGCAAGCACCGGCGCAAGGTCTTCGAGCCATTTTTCACGACGAAAGCCGAAAAAGGGACGGGGCTCGGACTGTGGGTTAGCCGCGGAATTGTTCAGAAACTCGACGGCACGATACGCTTTCGCTGCACAAAATGGCGTGGCCGCTCGCTTACTTCTTTCGCCGTTTTTATTCCGACGGACGGGATGGGTTTTTCCGTCTCATAATTCACTGGCGTCAGCATGAACGAAAGCGGGCAGGCTCGAACCGCGGCAAAAATGGCGAAGATACTATGCATTGACGACGAATCGACCGCGCTCAACATTCGCAAGCGCGTCTTGGAAACCGCAGGTCATCAGGTGCAGACCGCGCGTTCCGGCGAAGCGGCAATTCGGCTGTTTCGGTCCGATTCTTTCGACCTGGTGCTCTTGGACTATTGGATGCCCGGCATGAACGGAATCGTCACCGCGCGCGAGGTCAAACGCATAAACCCATCCGTTCCGATGATCATCCTGTCGAGCCTCTCACAATTGCCGGACGAAACAATGGGCGTGGTTGATCGCTGGATTCGCAAGGATGAGGGTCCACAATTCCTGCTGAACTCCATCAAGGACCTGCTCAATCCCGCCTCTTGAAAGTCGCGTTCGGAAGTCCGCTCTCGAACTAGCGCAGCACGCGCCCGCCCTCGCGCACAAATTTCGTTGCGCGCGTTTCGGCCGCTTGCGCGCTGTGCGAGTTCCAAACGTACAAAAATGTCTCATCCGTCGCTGTCGCCACGCTTCGTTTACTCTTGCGGGTCGCGCGATTGAGCGCCGAACGGACGTTCTCTTTCGAGTCCCCCAGGTCCGCCAACGGAATCTTGATTGCCGCGCCTTCCTTCAGTTGGTCCAGGTCGCGCAGTATCAGCGTAACGATCTTCTTGTGCTTCCCGTTACGCGAATTCGGAACATCCAGTTGCGCCACGGTCTTGAAATGAGCAACCGGTCGTGTTGCGCTCATAGGCCTCCTTCTAAAGCTAACGTATAACTAACGAATCGCTATCCTAAACAGACGCAGTTCTGCGTGTCAAGAGAGATTTTTTAAGGTAGAGTACCGTACAATTAACCCCGCGTTGCCGGCGCTCGCAACGCTCACGCTATCCGCCGTACCATCGCGCTGAACCACGCCCCATCGCGCTAAACCACGCACTCTTCTCACGTGAATCATCCAAAAGATTCTCCCCGTATGCTTGCCGCACTGCTACGGTGCTGTGCAGGGAAGGAGGCTCGATCATGAAAGCAACCGGAACGTATTTCGAACAAGTTCCTAAAACGGTCATCGAAAAAATACTCGCACAGCAACACCCGCCGGATGGTCTCGAACTTGGCGGCGATGAATCCGTGAGGAAGTGGGACGCGAGCAAGGCTGTAAGCAAGGCCGCAAGCAAAGTTACCACCCGCAACCCCAAGCATTGAATGGCGCCAACAGAAAATCGAGCCGGAGTTGGACGGCAGGACTTACGCAAGTACAGGGAGCCGAACATGCATGTAGCAATGACCGGAAAAGCTCAGAGCGAACGATCGCGGGTGAATGTAACTTGGGAGAAACGCATGGACAACTCGATCCAGGAAATCCTCGAACTCCTCGCAGAGAATGTCAAATGGTGGGAGCAAGCGGCCCTCACCTGCGAACACACTGCCACTCGCTTACCCACAGGCGAGCAGGAAGGTTGGCAGCTCATGGGTGCCGTATATCGGGAGCGTGCGGAGAAGCACACCCGCCTCGTGGAGCAATTGCGCCGAGAGACCAATGCGGCGCATGGCTAAGCTGGCGCCTTGAGCGCCGCTGGAAAGTAGCTGCGACAGTTATACCCGCGGCGTAAGGCGTAAGGGCTGCCGTTTCGAGCTCTCCAGCACTCGACAGTCCGCGAGCTTCGCTGAGCCTTAGCGCTCCCAGTGTCATACGCCGGTCGTAAGAGCCACAAAGTCAGTGATTCCCGGTAGATACGACCAGGCCGAGCCGTCAGGAAACCCCATTACCGTGGGCAGATGATTGCTCCCGGGCGCTCAAGCCTCCCGTCCATCGCGCTGCTAGCCTTGAGCGCCGCCGCACTTTGGTTACGCTTTAGTATGGATTTTGGAAGTCGGCCGCCGAATCTGCTAAGTCTGCGATAAAATTTATTCAGGTGCCCCTTCGATGAAGGTTTCTCGTTCAACGCTTCTGATTTCTTGCGCCTGGGTGTTTTTTGTTGGCGGCTACGCGGCGGTCACGTTGTTGGCCACTCGCGACTCGACCTTGGCCGGCTTCAGTTATTTCCTCGCGTGCATGGTTCCGTTGTTCGCCAACACGTGCCTGCTGTGGAACGCGGCGTCTCCCTACCGGCGGCAAAACGGATTCTGGATGCTCCTGGCGCTGGGCTGCACTTTTTGGCTCGCGGGAATCCTCGTCGTGGTTTTCAGCCAGTTTAGCCTGCACCAGGTGACCGAAGTTCCGTTCGTCGCCGATCTGCTCTTTTTTCTACACACCGTTCCGTTCATTGCCTCGCTGGCGCTGATGCCTCACGCCAGAAAGATGCGCGAAACCCTGCGCTTTGGTTTAATCGATCTGCTCCTTCTTGCGATGTTGTGGCTCTACATTTATGTTTTCGCGGCGATGCCTTGGAAAATAATCTCGCCCAATCCTGAATTATTCCATTCGCGCGACTTCGCCAGTTATCTGATTGAAAATTTGGTCGTCGCGGTCGGCTTTGGTCTCCTGTTCCTCCGTACCCGTGGAGCATGGCGCACCGTGTACGGCCATCTTTGTGGCGCAGCTTCTTTGTATGTGACAGGAATGGTGTTGGCAGTCATGGGCGTGCGCCACCTGTTACCGTACTCGGGCGGCCTCATCCGCTTGCCCATGCTGGCTTCCTTCGTCTGGCTGGGCACGGTGGGAATCATCGCGCACGGTTTAACGTTCGAGCCGGAAGTGCAGCAACCGTCTGTGCGGCGCGATACCCAGTGGCCGGCTCGTCTGGCGATGTGGGGCGTGCTGGCCGCGCCGGTTCTGGCCGCGTGGAATGAGTTCGGAAGCACCGCGCCGGATTCCGTGAAGAGATTCCGTCTGCTTGTTACGCTGGTCGCGGTTTTCGCCGGAGCCGCGTTGGTATTCCTCCGCCAGTATCTCGTGTATCAGGAGCGCACCCAACTGGTGCACGAATTATGGGAGTCGCTGGAAAACGTCAAGCGTTTGCAAACCCATTTCGTGCAATCCGAGAAATTGGCCTCGCTCGGCCAGCTCGCCGCGGGTGCCGCGCACGAAATCAATAATCCGCTTACGGCGATTCTTGGTTATGCCGACGTGCTGACCATCGAAAACGCGGCCAACACTCGCGCCTATACTCTGGGCGATAAAATCCGCGAGCAGGCTCGCCGCACCAAGGATCTCGTCAACAATTTGCTCAGCTTTGCGCGGCAGGTCCCCGCCGAAAAACAATTGCTGGACCTCAATAGCGTGCTCACCGGCGCGGTGCAGCTGCGCAATCTTGATCTGCGCGGGAAAAATATCCGCATCGAGCTGGAAAATCGCAGCATCCTCCCCGCCGTGCGCGGCGATCCGAATCAATTGCTGCAGGTTTTCTACCACTTGATCAGCAACGCGGTGGATGCCATGGAATCGGCCGGCGGCGGCGTCCTGCTCATCCGCACGTTGCGCGAACGCGGCAACGTCGTCATCGAATTCTCTGACACCGGACCGGGCATGAAAGAACCGGAAAAAGTGTTCGACCCCTTCTACACCACGAAGGAAGTCGGCAAGGGCACCGGACTCGGCCTCAGCATCTGCTACGGAGTCATGGAAGAGCATGGCGGGCGGATTACCGGATTCAACCGGCCCGAGGGCGGCTGCACGTTCCGCCTGGAATTGCCGGCGATTCTCGCGGTTTTTCCGCAGACATCCACATTGCCGGCGGCTCCCGTCAACACCCGCTAGATGGTCATCGCGGCATTGCGAATATGCTAGAGTCTGAAATTCTATGAGCACATCCGCCACAATCGCAGCCCCTGCGATTTCCACCGAACATCTCACCCGCCGCTTTGGCGATTTGGTCGCCGTACAGGACGTAAACCTGCGCGTCGCTCCGGGCCAATTCTTCGGATTCCTCGGCCCCAACGGCGCTGGAAAATCCACCACCATCAAGATGCTCACGGGCCTGCTGGCCCCTACTTCCGGACGCATGCAGATTCTCGGAATTGATTTGACGCAAGATTCCGTGGAAGTGAAACGCCAGATCGGCGTTGTGCCCGAGGGCATGGCCCTTTTCGGCCGGCTCACGGGGTCCGAGTATCTGAATTTTGTCGGCCGCATGTACGGCCTCGATCGCTCGACGGCCGCGAAACGCACCGCGGAATTGCTCGATTTCATGCAGCTGGTGGACCAGCCCAAAGCCCTGGTGACGGATTATTCCCACGGAATGCAGAAAAAACTCGCGCTGGCCGCCGCGGTGATCCACGGCCCCAAAATTCTTTTTCTCGACGAACCGTTCGAAGGCGTGGACGCGATCGCCTCTAACACTCTGAAATCCATGTTGCAGAATATGATCGCTCGCGGCGCCACCATCTTCCTCACTTCGCACGTGCTGGAAATTGTCGAACGTCTCTGCAGCCACGTGGCCATTATTCATCGCGGCCAGCTCGTCGCTCAGGGATCTCTCGAAGAACTTCGCGCCGGCGTCGAGGCCCAAGCCGCCGCTGCGCTCACCGCCGCCGGTGCGCCGCATGAGATTGGCGCGTCCGCTCCGGCTCCCGGTGAAAAGCTCACCCTCGAACAGATTTTCCTGCGCATCGTCGGCGGCACGCGCCGCGCCGATCAGGAACTCTCGTGGCTGGGCTGACCGTCTCGCCCTTAATCCGCGGCCAATTTTCCGCCATCGCTCGTGTCCGCTGGCAACTTTTCGTCAACTCCCTTCGCACCATTCGCGGACGCATGGAAGTTGTCGCGCGCGGATTCATGTTCCTCGGCTTCGGTATGGGCGCAATTGTGGGATCGGTCGGTCTCGGCGCAACCGCGTGGTATTTCATTTCCAGCGGAAGAGTGGATTGGCTCCCCGTGCTGCTCTGGCCCGTATTTCTGTTCTGGCAGTTCTTTCCCGTGATGGCCAGCGCCTTCACCGAAAATGTGGATTCCTCCAACCTGCTGCGCTTTCCGCTCACGTTCCCATCCTATTTTCTGATTCGCATCGCCTATGGGTCGCTCGATCCTTCCACCGCGATGGGCAGCCTGTGGCTGCTGGGCTTGGCCATTGGAATCGCTTGGGCCTCGCCGGCTCTTTTCCTCACCGCCGCGCCCGTTCTACTGCTCTTCGCGATCTTCAACATTCTGCTGGCCCGCATGTTCTTCACTTGGGTGGAGCGCTGGCTCGCGCGGCGCAAAAGCCGCGAAATCCTCGGCGTTTTCTTCCTTTTTGTTGTCATCAGCTTTCAATTCATCGGACCGCTCGTCCGCCATTTCGGCAACCGTTCACAGCCTGCGGTGTCGCACTTTGTTGTCCAAGCCATGCCCATCGAGCGTCTGCTGCCTCCCGGCGTGGCGGCCCAGGCGATCGCGCACTCCCTGCGCGGAGAATACGCGTTTGCACTTGGCTCGTTCGCTCTGCTGTGCGCTTATGCCCTCGCGGTTCTGTGGCTGTTGAATCTGCGTCTGCGCGCGCAATATCGCGGCGAGAATTTGAGCGAAGCGATGGCGCGAACCGTCGGGCCGGTGGCCAAGCAGCAGATTCGACTAGGCTGGAACATCCCCGGCGTCCCCGGCCCGGTTTCCGCTGTGCTCGAAAAAGAGATACATTATCTTTCGCGCAGCGGTCCTACCCTGTTTACGCTTGTGATGCCCGTGGTTGTGCTCCTGATTTTCCGCTTCTCGCCCGGAAAAACAGACAGCGCCGGAGGACTGCTGGGCCACGCTTCGGATTTGGCGTTTCCCATTGGCGCCGCTTACACTCTGCTGATTTTGACGAACCTGGTTTACAACAGCCTCGGCGCCGACGCCGCCGGCATTCAGTTTTATTTTGTTTCGCCCGTCCGCTTCCGCGAAATCCTGATGGGAAAAAATCTCACCCACACTCTCGTCCTTGCCGTCGAAATGGTTTTGGTCTGGGCCGGCGCAAGCCTCATGTACCGTCCGCCCCCCGGGGATATCCTGCTGGCAACTTTCACCGGCGTTTTCTTCGCGCTTGTGGTGAATTTAACAGCCGGGAATCTGCTGTCCGTCTACACGCCAAAAAAAGTTGACCTCGCCGCCTTGGGTCGTCAGCGCGCGTCGCAAGTCACCGCGCTAGTGAGCCTCGGAATCCAAGCCGCGGTGCTCGGGCTCTGCGCCCTCGCCATCCTGGTAGCCCGCGCGTATCACCATATCTGGCTGGCAGCCATCATCTTCGTAGCGCTAGCCGCCATCGCGATCGTGATTTATTTCCTGGTCCTCAATCGCATTGACGCCATCGTCCTGCAACGCCGCGAAGCCATGATCACCGAACTTTGCCGGGCATGATTGCGCCGAACGATCGATCCGGTGGTATTCTCAAGTCGTGATCACGTTGACTATGACGGAGCTCCGTCGAAGATTCTCTGAAATGGTTAAGCGTGCCGATAGCGGCGAGCGCATTGCCATCACACGCGGAGGCAAGCTGGTTGCCTTTCTGGAGCCACCGCAAATCGGCCGTTCCTTGAAGGAGGCCTTCGCGGTGATCGAAAAAATCCGAAAACGATCTCGGCTCCCAAGGGGCGTCACAATAAAAAGCATGATCGAGGAAGGCAGAACGTAAGTCATCGTGTTTGAACTTGCGCGACTTTGAGTCTCGGGGTAGTTTCACAGCGTCACGAATCCACTTTTTAGAGGCCTTATGCGTCGCGCAATTGTCTCTGGTTTCTGCTTTATTTTTTCCGCGTTGATTCTGCACCCTTCCCCCGTCGTCGCCCAATCGCTGAAGCCTGCCGGTACGTACGGAGCGCTCCCTCTTCAACTTGAGGAGCTTGTCAACACTCCCGCTGTCTCGGGCTATGAAAATCAGCTTGCCGATAAGATTCGCGCAACTCTGAAGCGCTTGCAGCCCTCGACCGACAATCTCGACGACGTGATCGTCACCATCGGCAGCGGCGCGCCGCATCGCCTCATCGTCACTCCGATCGACGAGCCCGGCTTCGTCGTCAGCGAAATCACGCCCGACGGTTACCTCCGCATGCAGCGTCTGCCGCAAGGCGGCCTGCCTCCGATCTTCAACGAAATGTATTCCGCGCAACCGGTGCGAATCGAAACGGCCGGCGGCAAGTGGATAGACGGCGTAGTCGCAGGCCTTTCCGTGCATCTGCAACCGGGGCGGACCAATCCGCCGAAGGCCGCAGACATCGAAAATCTCTATGTGGACATTGGCGCAACGAACGCGGCCGAAGTGCGCAAAGCAGGCGTGGATCTTCTCGACCCCATCGTCATCAATCGCAGATTAATGAACCTCGCTGGCGAAAACATGGCAGGCACCTCGATCGGCGACCGTTTCGGCGCCGCCGCGCTCGTGGAAGTACTGAGCCACGTTGACCCCACAAAGATCAAGGGCACCCTCACAGTTGCATTCGTCGTGCAGCAACGCACTGGCGCGCGCGGCCTGCAGCGCATTCTCACGAAAACCGAAGCTGACGAAATGCTTTACGTCGGGCGCCTGCTCCCCGGCGGGCCCATCCCGGAAATGGATACGATGCATCGCGCGCCGCGCCGCGAACCCGGCGGCGGCGTGCTAGTCGGCGTCCAACAAACCGACGGCTCGCTTTCCGGATTTGCCCCTGAGCTGAAGCAACTCGCCGACGCCAACAAAATTCCATTTGCATCCGACTATTCCGCAAATATTCTTCCCAAAAGCTATTTGCCCATGCCGCAGTTACCCGCGAAATGGGCGCACCTGGCAATCGCTACTTCGTGGACCGACACCCCATCGGAAACAATCGATTCGAGCGATCTGCTGAATCTGACGAGACTCCTCGACATTTACATGGAGGGTTCACCAAACGGCGGCTCAGCCTATTCCGAAGACGCGGGCCAGAGAAGCTCTTCCTCGAACGTGCGCCTGCCAGACACCAAGATTCTTCGTCAATTGGTGGAAGCGTACGGCGTCAGCTATCACGAAGGTCCAGTGCGCGAATCCGTCGAGCGACTCCTCCCGCCGTGGGCCAAGCCCGAAACCGACGATGCCGGAAATCTGGTCCTTCATCTCGGCACTGCCCCCTCCGGAGCAAAGACGCCGCGCATACTCGTCGTCGCCCACATGGACGAAATCGGCTTCACCGTGAAATCCATTTCCAAAGACGGCCGACTCGAAGTCGAATGGCGCGGCGGCGGCGAATTCAGCTTTTTCGCAGGTCACCCCGCGCTCGTGCACACCGCAAAAGGTGACCTCGACGCAATCGTCGAACTGCCCAACGGATGGGACACCGCGAATTTCAAGTGGCCCACGGACGCGGGGGCACCCGGCTCGACCAATCCCGTTCGCGTGGACGTCGGTGCGCGCGCTCCCGGAGAAGTCGCGAAGCTCGGCATCAATCTAGGCGACACCATCACCATTCCCAAAGCCTATCGCCCGCTGCTCGGCACGCGCGCCAATGGACGCAGCTTCGACGATCGCGTCGGCGACACCGCGCTGATTTCCGTTGTGTGGACGCTTGGCGCACCGCTGAAAGATCGCGACGTCACCTTCGTCTGGTCCACCGGTGAAGAAGAAGGCCTCGTAGGCGCCGCGAAAGTGGCCAAGCGTCTCGTGGACGAAGGCCACGTGCCCGACTTCGTATTCGCGGTGGACACGTTCGTCAGCTCCGACTCGCCCATCGAATCGAAGCGTTTCGGCGATGCGGAAATCGGCAAGGGGTTCGTGATTCGCGCTGTGGACAATTCCAATATCGTCCCGCCCAATCTGGTCGAGCGGCTCATCAAGCTCGCGCGCGCCAATCAGATTCCCGTACAGTACGGTGCCACCGGTGGCGGCAATGACGGTTCGGCCTTCGTCCGCTACGGCTCCGTGGACATCGCGCTCGGCTGGCCGCTGCGCTACTCGCATTCTCCGGCCGAAGTGATTGACACGCGCGATGTGGATTCCCTCGCGCGGATCATCACGGCAATCGCCAAGAGCTGGTAGGGACGACGAGCCGCCCGCCCCCTTCAATCGGCAACGTAAATCCGTGAGCTGGGCTCACGCTTTGCTATAATCACGCGCCGTGAGCGACCCGGCTTTCAAACCGCCCCGCCATATCGCAATTGAAGGTCCTATTCGCGTTGGAAAATCCACGCTGGCCAAAGTCCTGGCCGAACAACTACACGCGCGGCGTATCTTTGACGCCGACGACAATCCCTTCCTCGCCGATTTCTACGACGAAAAACCTGGTTCCGCATTCCGCGCGCAAATGTATTTCCTCTACGAGCGCCATCGCCGCCTTCTGGATTCCGGCCCGGAGGCCAATCCCGCGCCCATCGTCAGCGATTTCCTCTTCGAGAAGGACAAAATTTTCGCCTACCTGAATCTCGACAACGAAGAACTGAAGCTCTACGAGCACTATTTCGAGATGCTCGCTCCGTCGGCTCCCGCACCCGATCTGGTGATCTACTTGCAAGCCAAGCCCGAGATCCTGCGCAAACGCGTCTCGAAGAAAGGCGATCCCGCCGAGACGCACATTTCTCCGGAATACGTGGAAGCCGTGGCCAATGCCTACGAGCATTTCTTCTTCCGCTATTCGGGCGCAAATCTGCTGGTGGTGGATACTTCGGAAATTGATTTCGTGGAACGCAATCAGGACCTGCAGGAACTGCTCCGTCGCCTGCGCCAGCCCGTGAAAGGCACACAATATTTCTTACCGCTTGGTCAAGGCTAAAAACCGGGTGAGGAAGCTAGAGGGGGACGGGGCGAGCAGCCCCGCCAGGCCACCCGCCCCGCACTGCGCACAGGAGGAACTCAAATCCAAGAAACCAGCGCTCAACGCCACCCGCACAGCCGTATCAATCGATCAGGCTAAGCCGCTTTGTGCGTGCCCGTCAGCCGGTGGCGCAATCTTCCCAACGTGCGATTCACCGGGTGGCTGCGGTGCAAGAACGTAAGCACCGGCATCCGTCGCACGCCGATTTTTTCCAGCGCGCGCCGGATTCGAAAATCTCTTCCCGCCGACACCAGCCCTGTTTCCAGCGTGCTGATCGCGTCCGACGTGCGTCCGGCCTGGTAATAAACTTCCGCCAGATTCAGGTATAGCTGGGCGTGATTGTGCTTCATTCCCAGCGCTTCGCGGCACAGCGATTCCGCGTCACCGAATCGCTTCTCAGCCAGCGCGGCCAGCAGGCCGGTATACGAAAGATAAAATGGGTTTTTCGGAGCAATGCCAAGGGCGCGCCGGGCGTGTTGCAGCGCTTCTTCGGACTGCCCGTCGCGGAGGTTTTTCAGACACTCTTTGAAATCGTTCATTCCAGCATCTGAGGGGGATGTGGTTCCGATCCAGTGGGACATAGGCTCCTTCCTTAACCCCGCGGGCACCAGCAGGGTCACTGGATGCAGAGTAACCAGCCACTCCGTACGTGGAAATAGAACGTCGGTACAGTTTTTGGGCTACTCCCTTTTACTGTCCGAAATGACAGGCAAACACTTTTGCAAGTCAGGGTGTCGGCCTCGTACGCATCAAGCCCTCCCAAGAGAGTGGAAGTCCTTATTCTGCAGGTGTTTAGCTGACGGCCTCTGCCCCAGGTCGATCCTCGCTCAGCTCATTTTGGAGTGCGGCGGCTTGCCGCCGCTTTCGCCGACGCGTATTGTTCTAGTACAAAACCAGCCAGGCGAGGCTTGCCTCGCCCGCCTCCCGCCACAATTTCCCCAGGTCAGCTTCGGCGGGGTCGAAGGGCAGACTCCGCACGGCGATTTGTCCTAATACCCCAGCTTTCTACGGTGTCAATCCCAAGGCGAGATGACAGACTCGGCCCCGCGCGTCTCCCTTGCGACCCAGCCTCTACGCAGCTATGCTCCGTCGTGAATTTCGAGGAGCGATATGGAATCGATCCGTATGCGACGAATCAGACCCCTTGGCGCTGCGCTGTTCGTATTCTTTTTGGCGCTGGTTCTTGCCAGACCACTTACGCTGACGGTTTTCGCGCAGTCTCCAGCCGCTGTCGAGCAAGGAAAATTTATCCTCCACAAGTTCGAGCAGCCCATCGGCGAGGAAACCTACCAGATCACGCGTGATGGCGATTCTCTAAGCGCGAAAATTGACTTCAAATTCACCGATCGCAGCTCCCCCGTACCGCTGACGGCTGCCTTCCGCTCCGCAAACGATCTCACGCCACGCGCGTTCGAAATCAAGGGCAAGAATTCCCGCGAAACGGACATTGACGAAGCCGTCGAAGTGCAAACCGAAAAAATCCGCCTGCGCGACCGCGATAAATGGACCGAAGCTGCTCGGCCGCCGCAGTTTTTTACCATCGCGGGCTACGCGCCAACCACCATGCAGATGCTTCTGGTGCGCTACTGGGCGACGCACGGTTCCCCGGCGCAGCTCGCCACGCTGCCCAGGGGACAAGTGAAAATTGAACCGCGCGGCAGCGATGCCGTCAGCATTGACGGAAAGAATCAGAAGTTCGATCGCTTCACCATCGAAGGTCTAATCTGGGGCCGCGAAACGCTTTGGTTTGACGCAAACGGGAATCTCGTCGCCGCCGTCACCACCGACGCGGAGTTCGATCATTTCGAAGCGATTCGCGAAGGTTACGAAAGCGGCTTGGGAACATTTGTCGGGCTTGCCGGTTCGGACGGAATGGCCGCGCTCGCCGATATTTCCAAAGGCATTTCCGGCAGCCGCGCGGATAAGATAGCGCTCGTCGGCGGTACGCTGATTGACGGAACCGGCCGCGACCCGGTCCCCGACTCCGTTGTACTGATTGAAAAAGGCAAGATCGTGGACGCAGGACCGAGGTCGCGCGTCAAAATTCCCGGCGGCGCGCAAAAAGTCGATGCGCGCGGAAAAACCATTCTCCCGGGCCTGTGGGATATGCACGCGCATTTCGAGCAGGTCGAGTGGGGGCCGATTTATCTGGCAGCTGGCGCAACCACCGTGCGCGACTGCGGCAATGAATTTGAATTCATCACCGCGGTGCGCGATGCAGTCGCCAATGGCCGCGGCCTCGGCCCGCGATTGCTGATGGCGGGAATTGTGGATGGCACCGGACCGAGCGCCATCGGAGTGGAGCGCGTAGACACGCCCGAACAATCGAAAATGTGGACGGACAAATACCACGACGCCGGCTTCCAACAGATGAAGATTTACAGCTCCGTGAAGCTCGAAGAAATCAAAGATGTCGCCGATGAAGCGCACCGACTCGGCATGACAGTCACCGGTCATGTGCCGATTGGCCTGAACGCGTATCAGACGATCGAGGCGGGCCAGGACCAGATCAATCACATCCCCTACATCGTGGATATCATGGTTCCACCGCTTCCCGAGGACGCTAGCCGCCTCGATCACGCCAACGCCGCTGCGAATTTGGATCTGAATTCGCCCGCATCGCAAAAAGCGATCGCCTTTTTGGTGCAACACGGAACCGTGGTGGATCCCACTCTCGCGCTGTTCGAGTTTTTCTCCGCCAGCACGGCCAAGCCCGCGGCCAGCATCGAGCCAGGCGTCACGAAAGTCGCGCCGGAACTGCAGGCCATTCTTGTGGATGTCGGGCCGCCGTCGCCCAATGCGGACATCAGCGAAAAAGTCTTTGCGAAAGAGCTAGCAGTCGTTGGCGCGCTGCATAAGGCAGGTGTTCCGATCGTAGCGGGAACGGATCAGACGGTTCCGGGGCACAGTCTGCACCGCGAAATTGAATTGTACGTTCAGGCCGGATTTACGCCGATGGAAGCGATTCAGGCCGCGACGATCGTGCCGGCGCGCGTGATGGGACTCGACAAGGAAGTCGGCACAGTAGAGCCAGGCAAGCGCGCCGACGTAATCATTCTCGATGGCAACCCGCTCGAATCCATTCACAATATTCGCAAAGTCGAATTCGTCATCACCAACGGCACCATGTACAACTGCGCGGAGCTGTGGCGCAGCGTCGGCTTTCAGCCGTAACATGACGTACGAATCAAACGGTCGCTTCATGAGTCGCAGTTGAGCTTGCCAACGCGAATTGAGGGGCTCGCCAATGGACAAATGGACTCGCAGAAAGTTTTTCTTAGCCACGCTGACAGGCGGGATTGCCGCAAGCACGCGACGCCTTTTCGGTGCCAGCGATCCCCCACGCAAAATCCAGGCCATTTCTGAAGACGCGGCGGACCCTGCCGCAGCAGCGCAGGGCGTTCGCCCATTGATTATTTCCTCCGCAAACGGATTGCAGCATCTCGATGACGGAATGGCGCTGCTCAAATCCGGTGGTGACACGCTGGACGCGGCGCTAGCGGTGGTCACCAAAGTGGAAGACGATCCCAACGACGATAGCGTAGGGTACGGCGGCTTACCCAACGAGGACGGCGTGGTCGAGCTGGATGCCAGCGTAATGCACGGACCATCTCGCCGCGCGGGCGCTGTGGGATCCATTCAGAAGATCAAGAATCCCTCGCTCGTCGCCAAAACCGTCATGGAAAAAACCAATCACGTTTTCATCGTCGGCCCGGGTGCGCAACACCTTGCCGAAGACGAAGGATTCGCACCCATGAATCTCCTCACCGAGCGTTCGCGAATCGCCTGGCTCGCTTGGAAAGCGTCCGTTGCCGAAAACTGGCGGCCCGGGTTAGATAGTCCGCAATGGAAAGAGACACTCGCGCAGCTTCTGGACACGCCGGAAAAATTGGCGTGGCGCGCTCACATTGAAGATGTGGTGATGCATCCGCCGACGGGAACGATTAATTGCCTGGCGGTCAATGCGAAGGGCGATATTTCCGGCACTACCACTACGTCCGGGCTCGCGTGGAAGATCGCCGGTCGCGTGGGCGATTCGCCGCTGATTGGTGCCGGGCTATTTGTGGATAACGAAGTCGGCGGAGCCGGTTCCACCGGCCGCGGTGAAGAAGATATCAAGATCGCCGGCGGCCACACCATCGTGGAAATGATGCGCAGAGGATCGTCACCCACCGACGCGTGCATGGAAGCGTTGCATCGCGTAGTCCGCAACTACAAACCATTTCCCGATCGGCTGAAAAGATTCCACATTCAATTCTACGCGGTCAACAAGAACGGCGACTATGGCGCAGGGAGCCTGTGGGGCAAACATAAGGACGGCCGCCCGATACAGTATGCCGTGCACGATGGCACGAAAGCGCAGCTCGTGCGCACCACGCCGATGTTCGATGAAGTAGGCGGCGATTACTAAATTTCGCGCCAGCCAGCTTTCATCCACACGCGTGCATTTACGCAGGCGCAATTCGCACCGCGCTCCTCACAAAAATTCTTCGCGCATTTGCACGCGTTAGTGCACAAGTTCGGACGCAAAAACTAAATGGATGCCGCGGGCTTCGAGCGACGGAACGCCTTCGGCGAGAGCGGCGATGGTGGCGGGCCGCGGGTGGCCGATCGCGATGGTGAATCCGTCGCGCTGCGCGTCGCGCGCGGCGAGGTCGAGCTGCTTGAGGATCGCGGCCCGCGAGGCCGTGTCGTCGAGGAACACCTTGCGTGACGCCGCGGGAACGCCGGCGCGTTCGGCCATGTCGTAAGCCACCGTCTTTGCGTCGGTGCGGCTATCCACGAAGAAGAGTCCGCGCTGGCGCAACGCGGGCATCAGCGTCTGCATCAGCGCTGGATCTGCGGTGGCGCGCGAGCCTTGATGGTTGTTCACGCCCGCTGCGCACGGAACGGTTTCCAGCATTCCCGCTAGCGTCGCATCCACTTGCGCGGCGCTCATCCCGACGCGCAGCTCGATGTCTTCCGGTTTTGCGCCGTCCGCTCCGGATTCCATCGGCAGATGCAGCATCACCTGATCGCCGCGGCGCCGCGCTTCTTCGGCGAGTTCGCCCGAGAGCGGCAAGTGCGGCAAGACGGAAACGGTGAGCGGAAAGCCTAGCGCGAGCACGGCATCGGCAGCGGAGCGATCGTAACCCAGGTCGTCAATGATGATCGCGAGCCGCGGATTCGGATTGCTGCCACTCGTGGATTGTCGCGCTGGCGCCGACGGATGCGCAGCGGCTCGCGCGGCTAGCGGCGTGACGACGTGGACGGTGTGCGTGCGCGCGCCGTGGAACGCGTAGTCGAAGCGAATCACGCCGCCGGATGCCGTCTCGGTAATGGAGAGATCGTGCTTGCGCGCGATCGCTTGCAGAGCTTGCGCGAATACACCGGTTTGCGAGGCATCGCTAAGAGAGATGTAGATATTGTCTGCAGCGAGGGCGCTCGAGCTGCCGTGCTTCGTGGGCTGCAGCTCCGGACGAATGGCGATTTCGGACTTGTGCCCGTTGATTTTCTGCGCGGCGGCGACAATCTCGCCTGTGATGGTGCGCAACTCGGATTTCGAGAGGTTTTTTTTGCCGCAGCCGGCGAGAGACAGAAGAACGAAGGCGGCGCAAGCCGCGAAAATCCGCACAGCGCCGCGCGAATCCAAATCTACGCGGCCAGTTGCTGCCAGGCATTCACCAGCTTGGCTGCTTTCTTCTCGACCGCGGCGTTGCCCTGCAATATTTCGATTGCCTTCTTCACGACCGGATCATCCGGCGAAGAGCTGGGCAGTGCGGCAGGCTGCGTGAGGTCGGCCTGCGCGAGAAGATCGTCAATCGAAGGATGCACTTCCGCGGTGGGCGGCACTCCCTCGGCGGCAATCTCCTTGTTCCCCGGCGTGAAATAATTCGCGACGGTGAGAATCAGCGCGGAGCCGTCGTCCATTTCGATCAACTTCTGTTGAGACGCGGTGCCATAGGTCCGTTCGCCCACGGTGCTGCCGCGTTTGTTGTCGGCGATGGCTGCGGCAACGATTTCGGCGGGCCCGGCGGTGCCGTTGCCAATCAGCACGGCGACGGGCTCCGTCCACACAACGTTCGTGGCATCGGCGGAAGAGACAACGGGTGTGACCGTCTGGCCCTTCAGCGTGGCGATCGTGCCGGAAGAAAGGAACAACTGCGCGGTAAGAACTCCTTCCTGGTCGTCGCCCAGCGAAGAATCGCGCAGGTCCAGAAGCAATTTCTTCGCCCCCGATTTCTGGAATTGCGCCAGCTTCTCGCGGATCTGCTTCGATACTCCCGGAGTGAATTCCGGCACACGCAGGTAAGCGACGTCGCCGTTCAGCCGGTCTTCCACGAGCTTGGGCGCGGTGAGCTTCGCGAGCGTGATGTTCATTTCCTGCGGTTCGGCTTTGCCGCGGCGAATCACGGAAAGCTGCACGGTGGTTCCCGGATCGCCTTTCAGCAGCAGCTGCGCCTGGTCAATGGCCATCTGGCCGGTCGTGAATCCGGCAATTTTCTCGAGAATGTCGCCGATGCGCAGGCCGATTTTCGCGCCCGGGCTATCGGGCAGCACGCCGATCACGCCGATATAACCGAAGCGGCGCGTGAGCGCGAGGCCGGTTTCCGCCGGAGGATTGCTGGCGCTCTTGTCCTTGAAGTCTTTGTATTCGAGCGGGCTCAGATAGGCCGATTGCGGGTCGAGCGAATCGAGCAGGCCGTGCAGCGAGCCGTTGGTGACGGCGTGCATGTTGGGATCGTCCACGTAATCGCGCTGGATGTGTTCCAGGACTTCGCTATAGACGGCGAGCGCGCGGAACGCTTTGTCGTCGGATGAACGGCCGAGCATGTATCCGGTGGCGGCGTAGGCGACCACCAGAACTGAAATCCCCAGAACAATTTTTTTGCCGAGCGGGCTCATGCGTTGTCCTTTTTAGTGCGCGATATCAGTGCCGTTATGTTAGATGACCGCAGGCCGAAGCCGGTTTCGTGCCGCGCCGGTAGCCTGCGGCCGGCAGCGCTGCGGGGCTTTTGGTTAGACTGGCCCGCCGCGCGTAGGAAAGCATGATTATACCGTGAGTTGGCGTTTGTGAGTTGCGTGATTCGCGAAAGGTGACTGGTAATTGATGAGTAGCGTTTCGTGGGATGCGGTGGCGGTTTCGTGGAGCCTGGAAGATAGCGGTGTAGCCGCGAAAAACACGGCAAAAACTAGCGATTGATTTGAGTCGCTGTTGTTTGTTTTCAATCAGTTGGATCGGTTTTCGATTATGTTTCGCTAGCGATTGATTCCTGCGGTGGCGATTAGCCGGCGATGAGTGATGAGCGCACGGCTGGGCGTGACGGGCGATCAGCGATCCATGAACGGCGCGCAGGACCTGGCGGATCTGCGGCCGTGAGGCCCGGTGGCCGCGCGAATTTCGCGATTCTGAGCGCGATTTCATAAATTAGTTTCCGCTCGAGGTTAGCAGGAGGGCGACGCCGAAACAGCTGCTCGACAGGACAGCCGTGGTCCAGAAATAGTACAGAACCAGTACTACCTGACCGAAAACGAGTAGGGACCTGTACTTTTCAGACAGGGCGGATCGTACAGCTGCCCGTATTCCGCGCGGGTGAATGGTGCGTGCGCGCCGGACTGGAAGACGCGACGAGAGTCTAAGGTGAGAAATTTGAGTACCCCGAACCCTTCCCAAGAAACAAAATCGGGAGAGATGAGCGAACCTCAGAATATCTGGGACTTTTCTTGGGTATTGTCGAGAGCTTAGCCGCCCTTGAGGTCACCGCAATCCGCCGACCAGGTACAAGACCACCGCGATGAGCACGACCGTCCCGAGGATTCCCATGCCCCCGCCTGTGCCCCAACGGGAATACCCGTAGTAACCACCGCCCGCGCCGAACAACAAAAGCAGAACAAGAATTAGTAGCAACATCGTGAGTCTCCTCTTTGTTACAAAATCCAGACGACCCGACAAGCATCCCAATCCAGCGCGAACGGCCAGGAACGCGCGGCGCGCGTCAATTCACGCAAGACTCCAGAGCGGCGGCATCTTCTTCGACGGCTAAGATCAGTTCCTTCCGAAGATCCATCTCCCATCCTGGCTTGAAGCGCACGCGCGGGGCGCCGGCTGACTCACCGAGAATGCTGCAAGGGATAGGGACGTGGCATTGACGAATTACAACGAGCAACACCACGGGTTTGCGGAGCCATGCAGTATATACGGGAGAAAAATCTGTCGTCCGGTCGGCAACCATTTCATTTTCCTCGATGCCCCGCGAAGTCCGAGAACCATCTCAGCAGCGGGCAGGGCTGTTCATAGCGCGGCGGAAAACGGAAATCTGTTCAAATCGGTATATATGGTTCATTAAGCGCGAGACGACAAGTCGCCGAGCGCGATAGAGAGAATGCGCATTGAGATTCGAACTACGCCGCCGTCGAGCTGCCGAGGCGTATCGGAGTGCGATTTAGAGTTGTCAGTAAAACTTCGCGGCTACCGCCTCGCGAGGAGCCGGTGAGACTTCCTCTCCGACGGCGTCGTTTTGCGTTGTGAGGAACTCGGCTGGAGGCATTATCGGCTGCGGTGTTGTCGTTGCGGTGCTGAAGAACGCTTTACGGGCTTTCTCAAACGAATCTTCAGGCATTAGATTCCCCCATTTCGGTTTTTGATCGCTTCGTCGCGTTTGTGCCGCGTGTAATGTTTTTCCCGAGGAGACTGCCACCGTCTGTTTCACCGAATTAAAGCGCAATCATAATGATGCCTCGGACGAGCGTCTGTACAATTGGGAACAGTTCTGCGCTTTGGCCTCTCTCGGAATTGAGATTCGGGCTCGCGGACAACCTGATCGGGCCCCAGCTAGGAATATAAATTATTTAATGTAACCGATCGATTGGCGGGGCATCCAAGACTGTGTCGGCAATTGTTACTCTTGATTTGAATAGTGGCGGAGTACCACGGGCCATCTTCATTCCCACCCCTAACCCCTATGCCGCCGGAGGGTATCGTATGCGTGAGCTTAGGCCGGTGCTTTGGCAGGAAGCTTTCATCCGAGCTGTGGACGAGCCGGACAGGGAAACATTGGCTCAATTAATTCGTGAAGCCGAGTTCGCGATCTTTTTTCGGCGGCAGCAACTGGAAAACCCCGCTAATTATCGCGACGAAGTGCGCGCGATGAATCTGGCGTCGCTGGCCATGGATTCAATTAAGGTTCAGAAATTGGGCGGCGTGAGGAACCTGTCGTTGTTGAAAGATTGCTGTTCGTTTCAGAAGTCGGCTTGAGGACTTTCGAGCCGCGTATTTCCGCCTCTTGTAAAACTGCTTAATTTAATCGCCACCCTCCCTCTGTTCCGGCGCGCCGCACTCCCTTCGACCCTGCCGTCGGCTCGGCCTCAGGATGAAACGCCGCTCCGGACTCTCTTTGCTGATTGTTTCCAGCCGGTGTTGTGGTTCCAACCCAATGAAAAATGAGGAGCCGGCGCTTCGTCAGCGTCAGGATCTGAATTCGATGGACCAGAAGCGTGGGGCGGGGCGCAGGAATTCGAAGCCGACGAGCGTGGTGCCGGCTTGCGTCTTTATAGTGCGGGCGATGCGGCAAGGTAGCTCTTCATTGGTCTGCATGTTGGCCACCAACAATTTTTGGGACGGCGCCAGTTCGCGCGAAAGTGAGAGCAAGCCGCCGCCGGCGCTGACGTTGAGCGTGACGGCGTGTTCGACGAAAGGTTCGTCGTGGGAGTGGCCATAGATGAAGACGGGCAGAAACGCCGAAACGCGATGACTACGCCGCCTGTTCGCTTTTGAACCTGTTGCTGGTGGTGCCAGCTCGCCGCGGGATCGAATCTTTCCTGGAAAAAGTAATTTGCGCCAGCCCATGGAAGTCCTTTTTGTAAAACGTCAATGCGGATATCGGCATCTCCGCGGAATTCTTCACTGGGCTGAGGGTAGTTTACACCGCACGGTTAGGGGATGCGGGCGGAGTGTGCGCGTGTGGCTTAAGTTGCACGCATGTTCCTAGATGACGAGCAACGCTAGGCTGGTTCGGGTAAGCTAGCGTTGATGATGCGGAGCGGATTGGCGCGCGTGGAGCTGCAGCGATGACGGCGGCGGATTTTCGGCGATTGGCGCTGGGCTTTCCGGAAGCGACGGAGAGTGCGCATATGGATCACCCGGATTTTCGCGTGCGCGGAAGGATATTCGCGACGCTTGGTTATCCGGATATGGGCGTGGGAATGGTGAAACTTTTCCCGGACCAGCAGAAGAATTTTGTGCGTGACGAGCCGCAAGTGTTCGCGCCGGTGAATGGAGCGTGGGGACAGCGCGGGGCCACGTACGTGCGTCTGAATGCCGCGAAGAAGGCCAGCGTGCAGCGGGCGCTGGCGGCGGCTTGGCGGAATACGGCGCCAAAACGGCTTGCCGAAAAATTTGAGACGACCAGCCAAGGTTAGAGGCGGGTCCCGCAGGCGCGGGACCCACCCCTACAGATCGCAACGCAACGGACGGTCGTCGCGGCACGATAGCAGGATTTGGGCACGAAGGCCGGAGTTGCGCGTGCGCGCGGGCTTGTTGAGTCGCTGATTCGCTGGTTCACACGCTGATTCCCGCATGATTGTTCGCGAAATTCGATGAGATGAGCGCTCGCCCTTTTTCCTACGCACAACTCGGCGCGGCATTGGCGGCGGGACTGGCGCTGCGTTTGTTCTTCATTTGGCGCTTTCCATTTTATTCCGGGGACACGAAATTCTACGAGGAGCTGGCGCGGAATTGGCTCTACCACCGCGTGTATGGGCTGTACGTAGGCGGCTCGCTGACCGCGGTGGATATGCGCGTGCCGGGATATCCGGCGTTTCTGGCGGCGATTTATTTCGCGATGGGGAGGAGCGCGCGGGTAGTGATGGTGGTGCAGGCTTTGGCGGACCTTGCGAGCTGCGTGATGGTAGCGCTGATTGCGGCGCGGCTGGCGCCGGTTTCGCGGCGCGCGATCGCGGGAACGGTGGCGTTGTGGATGGCGGCGCTGTGCCCGTTCACCGCGGATTACACGGCGGTGGTGCTTACGGAAACGCTGGCCACTTTTTTTACAACTGCGGCGGTGATGCTCTTTGTTTATTTTTTGACTGAGCCGGTGCTGGATTTTCCGGTGGGCCCGTTGCCGCGGCGATTGCCAGTGGTGTTCGCAGGGTGGTTCTTGCTTCTGGGATTCATTGTTGGGCTGGGGACTTTGGTGCGGCCGGAGACGCCGCTGGTTTTGGTCGCGGCCGGGATTGCGCTGTGCGTGCGTTGGTGGCGGCGGGCGAATTGGCCGAAGTTGATACTGGCGACGTGCTGGATGTGCGCGGGCTTGCTGCTGCCGCTGGCGCCTTGGGCTGCGCGGAATGCGCGGACATTGGGGCGCGTGGAATTTCTCGGGCCGCGTTTCGCACAGACTTATGGAGATTTTATTCCGCGGGGTTACTTCGCGTGGACGCAAACGTGGATGACGCGATTTGGCGAGGCGTATCTGGTGACGTGGAAGATGGGGAAGGAACCGATTAGCGTCGAATCGGCGCCAGGTTCCGCATTTGACTCGGGCGCGGAACGCGCGCGAGTTGCGGAATTGCTTGGGCAGTACAATCGCGAGCTGAAGATGACGCCGGTGCTGGACCAGGAGTTTGCGAAGCTCGCGGCGGAACGGACTGCGCGCAAGCCGCTGCGTACTTATGTTTTTGTGCCGGCGGAGCGAATTGCGGCGATCTGGTTTACGCCGCGCATCGAACTGTTGCCGTATTCGGGGAAGCTGTGGCCGGTTGGGGAGCAGTGGCGCGGCAATCCGGTGGATTTCGGCGTTACTTTTGGATTTGGGATCCTGGGCGCGGTGTATTTGGGAGTGGCGGCGGTCGGGTGGTGGCGATGCCGTGCGCAGTTGGCGGCGACATTTTTAATTTTATTTGTGGCGATCCGGACGGCGGCGATGACGCAGCTGCAGACCGTGGAGCCTCGGTACGTGATTGAATGTATTCCGATCGTTGTGGCGCTGGCAGCGCTGGCGTGGGCGATCCCGACGCGCAGCGAAAAACCGCGTTAGGATTTGTCGCGGGCGCCAACCGTCGCGGGTTCCTGCGGATGAACGAAATTGGCGGCGGGCGACGCCGATGTTGAGACGGGCGGCGCTGCGGCGGTTGTTGCGGTTACCGCATCGGGCGTTGCGGGCGCTTCAATTTCCCAATCGCAGCCTTCTTTGATGCAGGTGCGGAAATTCCCTTGCTTGGTGCGCTTTTCGACGATGAACGGCGCGCTACATTTCGGGCAGGGCTCGTTGATCGGCTCGTGCGGTGTGGTGAAATCGCAATCGGGATAGCGGCTGCAGCCGTAGAAAATGCGGCCGGCGCCGCGTCCGCGCGAAATGCCGCGGCGCACGAATTCGCCTTCGTTACACTTCGGGCATTTGATGCCGAGAGTGATGGGGCGCGTGTACTTGCACTTCGGATAATTCGTGCAGCCGATGAAATCGCCGAAGCGGCCCTGGCGGCGCAGGAGCTGCGCGTCGTCGAGCGGGCATTTTTCATCGAGTGGCACGTCCGGCTGACGCGCGATGCGCGTGCCGCTCACCAGGCGGCGCGTGGTCTTGCAGTCCGGGTAGCCCTTGCAGGCGAGGAAAACGCCGAAACGGCCGCGCTTGATGACCATTTCCTTGCCGCAGTTGTCGCAATATTCGATTTTCGCCACGCCATCCGCTTCAGCGGGAAGCTCGGGCGAGAGATCCTTGATGTAATCGCAGTCCGGATAGCGATTGCAGCCGAGGAAAAATCCGTGGCGGGAGATGCGCTCGAGCAATTCTCCCTCGCCGCATTTTTCGCACTTTAGCCCGGTGGGGATGCCGGCTTTATAGGACAGCATCTGCTCGTCGGCTTTATCGAGATCCACGACGAAAGGATCCCAGAATTCCTTTACGGCCTGGCGCCAGGGAAGTTTGCCTTCTTCGATTTCGTCGAGTTCTTCTTCCAGGCGCGCCGTGAAACCCACGTCGAAAATATCTTCGAAGCTTTTCACTAGCAGGACGCTGACGCGTTCGCCGAGCATGGTGGGCGAGAAGCGGCCCTGATCCTTCGTGACGTATTCGCGTTCGACGATCGTGGAAATAATGGCGGCGTAGGTCGAGGGGCGGCCGATGCCTTTTTCTTCCAGCTCTTTGACGAGCGTAGCGTCGTTGTAACGCGGCGGCGGCTCGGTGAAATGCTGGTCAGGACGAATTTGGTCGAGGCGCAGCGACTGGCCTTCGCGGACTTGCGGCAGGGAACGGCCCTCGCCTTCGTCGTCCTTCTCGTCGTCCTCGCGATCGGCGCCTGCCACAGGGGTCTGATAAACGCGCAGGTAGCCGTCGAATTTCTGGACTGACCCGGTGGCGCGGAAAGTGTAATCGCCGGCGGAAATATCAATCGTGGTCTGATCGAAAATCGCGGGAAGCATCTGCGACGCGACGAAGCGCTGCCAGATCAGTTGATACAGCTTGAAGAGATCGTCTTCCAGGAACGGGCGAACGTCTTCCGGCGCGCGCAGCACGTCGGTGGGGCGCACGGCTTCATGAGCTTCCTGCGCGTCCTTCTTCGATTTGTAGAAATTGGGTTTTTCCGGCAGGTAGCTCGCGCCGAAGCGTTCCGGAATCATGGCGCGAACCTGGTCCAGCGCGTCGTTCGAGACGCGCACCGAATCCGTGCGCATATAGGTGATCAGCGCGACCGAGCCTTCGTTGCCCAACTCGATGCCTTCATAGAGCTTTTGCGCGAGGGACATGGTGCGCTTGGCCGTAAAGCGCAGACGATTGTAAGCAGCCTGCTGCAGTTTCGAGGTGGTGAACGGCGGAGGCGCGTTGCGCCGCTTTTCTTTCTGGGCGACCGAGGTGACTTGCCACTTGGCCTGCTGCACGGCGGCGACAACTTTGTCCGCGGCCTCCTGATTCAGAACCTCGATGTCCTCACCCTTGAACTTGCTGAGTTTGGCTTCAAACAGCGGCGGCGCGCCGGCGTCGAGCAGGGCGTGGATGGTCCAATATTCCTTGGGGATGAAAGCGCGGATTTCCTGCTCGCGTTCGACGATCAGGCGTAGTGCGACGGTCTGAACGCGCCCGGCGGAAAGGCCGCGGCGCACTTTGTTCCAGAGTAGCGGCGAAACCTTGTAGCCGACGATGCGATCCAGCACGCGGCGGGCTTGCTGCGCGTCCACCAGATTTTCGTTGACCTCGGAAGGGTGCTCGAAGGCGGCCTTAATGGCTTTCTGCGTGATTTCGTTAAACATCACGCGGTAAATTTTCGGCGGCGCGGCGTTGGTCTTGGGTGGCTCTTTCTTGGCGGCGGGCTTGGGCGCCTTCTCCTCGCCTTCTTTCTCCTCTTGCACCACCAAATCCGCATACTTTTTGGGCTTGCCCAGGATCTCAGCCAGGTGCGCGCAGATGGCTTCGCCTTCGCGGTCCGGGTCGCCCGCCAGGTAGATGGCGTCCGCTCCCCGGGCGGCCTTCTGTAGATCGTGGATAACCTTGATCTTGCCCGGAATAACTTCGTAAGTCGGCTCAAAGATGTTCTGCGCCGTGACGACCACCGGCTTTGGGACCTTCTTCTCGGGCGCTCCGGCCTTGGCCTTGCGTTTCTTCTTCTTTTTGCCGTTTTCCTGACCGGGCAGAAGAATGCCGATCGTTTTCTTCGGCAAGTCCATCACGTGGCCATAGGAAGCCTTGACCAGGTAATTCCGGCCCAAATATTTGTTTATTGTTTTCGCCTTGGCAGGCGATTCGACGATTACCAGTGATCTTGCCATGCTCTCGTTTCTTCCCTCATGCCCACATTGGATGCTTTTAGCTATCTTGCGGACTTCTTAACATTATATACAAGGATTTTCTTGCACTGCGGTTCTCTACTTCGCGGCGACGTTCCATCCTAGCTGCAATTGTCCCAGTTGGTTACAACAGGACCTTAAGGAATTGCTTCCCTGGCAACTGACGTATCACGCCTTTGAGCTCCAGGTCAAATAAGGCGGCGAGCACTTCGGAAGACGTCAGCCCCGAAAGTTCGACCAGGTCGTCCACGTGCCGGGATTCGTCCTCAGCAAGCAGGTGATACAACGTGCCCTCCGCCGGGGCCAAATCCTTCTCGACGAGCAGCGCTCTTTCCTCGCTCGAGGCCGTCTCGACCGGCAAAAGCTCGGCGCGGATGGGCGTGGGCAGCTCTTCGATTACGTCCTCCCAGCTTGTAACCAGCTTAGCACCCTGCTTGATCAGCTGATTGGGGCCAAAACTGGTGGGCTGAGTGGCGTTACCCGGGACGCCATAGACTTCGCGCCCAAATTCCATGGCCAGCCGAGCGGTGATCAGGAAGCCGGAGTATTGCGCGCCTTCGACCACCACCACGCCCACGGACATTCCCGAAATGATCCGGTTCCGAATCGGGAAGTTCTGCGGGCCGGGGAACATGCCCATTGCAAATTCGGAGATGATGGCGCCGCGTTTTTCCATTTCGGCGAAGAGCTTTTTGTTCTCCTTGGGATAAATCACGTCAATCCCGCAGCCTAGGACGCCAATCGTCGCGCCTGTGGCTGAGCTAAGCGCGCCCTTATGTGCACAGGAATCAATGCCGCGCGCCAGACCGCTGACTATTACCAGACCTCTATCAACCAGATCCCTGGCCAGCTCTTCAGCCATTTGATTCCCGTAGGGGGTGGGACGACGCGAACCTACGATTGAAATCAGGTGGCGATTCAGAAGTTCAATGTTTCCGCGCACATACAGAAGGGGTGGTGGGTTATAAATCTCGCGCAGACGCTGCGGGTACTCCGGTTCGTCCCAGGTAAGCAGGCGGATTCCGGCAGCTTGGGTCTGGGCAAGCTCCTTGGCTGCGGCGCTCATCGGTTGGCGGGTATGGATCACCTGCGCGACGGCTGCCGGCAGGCGGTGGGATTCCAGTTCCGTGAGCGAGGCGTTGAAAATGGCTTCGGGGCTGCCCATCGCGCGGAGGAGTTTTCCGGCCATGCGCGCGCCCAGGCCTGGCGTCAAGGCAAGCGCCAGCCATCCCAAGTATTGGTCGGGAACCATCGAGGTTGCGGCCAGCGTACGTGGGTAGTACAAAACCTGTTAAGGTAACTATATGCTTACCCGCGCTGCGGCGCCGCGAATTATACGCATGCCGCACCTGGTAGGATTCGCAGGCGAGACTAGGTGAAGAGCGAGCCATTCTTGTAAACTCTGCGCGACAAGAACGAGCCACAACATGTGCGGGAGGCGCTTTGAAGACCACAATCTCTGTGCTGGCAATTTTCCTGGGATTTTTTTCAGCGGCATTTGCGTGCGTCGCCCAAACCATTCAGGTTGATATCACACCGGGGCACGCGACGAACCACTTCGCGCCCAATCAAGCGCTGGGTGCGGGCGTGGACCGCATTGCACAAGAAGCAATCGATAAGGACCTGGTGCAGCCGGCCTTGGACCGTGCGCTCAGTTCGGGCTGGCAGCCGGTGAGTTTTCGCCAGAATACGGAACTGGCGGTGGAAGCGTGGCATTGGAATCCGCAGGGAACCTGGAGCGATGCAAGCGGCAAAGGATATTTTACTGGTTCGGCGAACCCCACGGAATTTCTGCGCTATTCGTACGGCTACTCGCTGCCGCATCGCGGATTCACGCGCAATGATGGAACGGATAATTCCGGTTTTTCGCGGCTGACGGATGGAGACACCGCGAGCTATTGGAAGAGCAATCCGTACCTCACTCAGCGATTTACGGGCGAAAGCGATTCGGCGCATCCGCAATGGATTGTGGTGGACCTGGCGCAACTGCAACAGATTACGAGCATTCAGATCAAGTGGGCCGAGCCGTACGCGGTGCGCTACATCGTTCAATACTGGACGGGAGACGATCCGATCAAAGCAGTGACGCGCGGCGTGTGGCAGACTTTTCCGGGCGGCGTGATCACGGATGGCCACGGCGGTTCGGCAACTTTGCAGCTGAGCTCGACTCCTTTGCCCGTGCGATTCCTGCGCATTCTGATGACGGAATCGTCCAACACCTGCGATTCACACGGATCAAGTGATCCCCGGAATTGCGTCGGCTATGCGATTTACGAGCTGTATATCGGGACAACCACGGCGGATGGAAAATTTCACGACGTGGTGCGGCACACCGCGGATCAGGAGCAGACCACGACCTACTGCTCTTCGGTGGATCCCTGGCATGAACCTTCCGACTTGCGTTCGACGAAACAGGCGCAGGTGGGGTTCGATTTATTTTATACAAGCGGCGTGACGCGCGGGCTGCCGGCCATGATTCCAGTGGCGCTGCTTTACGACACTCCGGACAATGCGGCCGCGGAGCTGGCTTATCTCCAGAAACGCGGTTATCCAATTTCTTACGTGGAGATGGGCGAAGAAGCGGATGGGCAATACATGCTGCCGGAAGATTATGCCGCGCTTTACGTGCAGTGGGCGACCGCGTTGCATCGCGTGAATCCGGCGTTGAAACTGGGCGGCCCTTCGTTTCAGGGCGTGAATAGGGACATTGAGGTTTGGCCGGACGCGAGCGGCAATGTTTCTTGGACCGCGCGCTTCGTGAACTATTTGAAACAGCACCAGCGGCTGAGCGATCTGGCGTTTTTTTCCTTTGAACATTATCCATACGATCCGTGCCGGATTCCGTGGGGCAGTTTGTATGACGAGCCGGAACTGGTGAATCACATCATGCAGGTGTGGCGAGAAGATGGCGTGCCGGCGAATATTCCGATGTTCATCACCGAAGGGAATCTTTCCTCGTCCGCCAGTGAAACGTACATGGACCTGTTCTCCGGGCTTTGGCTCGCGGATTACGTGGGATCCTTCCTGAATGCCGGGGGCAGCGGCATGTATTACTTCCATTATTTGCCGCTGCAGATGGAACATGGATGCAATGATTCTCCGGGAACGTTTGGAATGTTCACGGTGGACGCGGATTATCAAATCCAGCAGCCGCTGGCGCAATTTTTCGTGGCACAGCTGATTAATCTTGAATGGGTTCAGCCGGGAAGCGCGGAACATCGCGTCTTTGCAGCGAAGAGCGATGTGGACGACGGCGCGGGCCACGCGTTGGTGACGGCCTACGCACTGCAACGTCCGGATGGGCAGTGGTCGCTGCTGATTGTGAATCGCGACCAGCAGAATGCGCACGCGGTGCGAATTTCATTTCAAGATCAGGCGGCGCGCGGCGCGGCTTCATTCGTTGGGCCCGTGCAGATTTCGACTTTTGGGCGCGAGCAGTATCATTGGCAGCCGGCGGAAACGAGGTTCATGGCGCACGACGAGCACGCGGCGGAGCGTCCCGTGGTGGTGAATACGAAAGGCTTCGCCGATCCGGATGGGCCGATCAAGCACACGGACGAAAATGCGACGCGCGAAACTTCCTACGACCTGCCCGCTGCTTCGGTAACCGTTATTCGCGGAAAAATTGCGTCGAATTGATGCTCGACGCGTTCAGAAGACATGGCTTCATGGGCTAAAGCCCGCCGAACCTCGGTAGCTTTGCGGCGGGCCCGAAGTCCCGCCCTTCCGGTGAAAGTGCTGCTAGAATGCGCGGCATGCGACGCCACCTGATGCAGTTGCTCATTCCCCTTTTTGTTGTGCTAGTTGCGGCGATTTTCGTTCATGCCGCCCTCAAGGATCGTCCGTGGTGGACTGTGCAGACCAGCGGCATTGATACGAATTTGCGCGGCGTGAGCGCCGCGGTGTTTACGGATTCCCACTATGTTCCCACGCCTGTGGTATGGGCTTCCGGTTCGAACGGCGTGATTTTGCAATCAAAAGACGCCGGCAAGAAGTGGAAGCGCATCTCGGTGCCAGGCGCAGAGACGCTGGATTTTCGCAGCATTCAGGCGTTTGATGATCAGAAGGCCTACGTCATGTCCAGCGGCGACGGCGACAAATCGCGGATTTACGAGACGACGGATGGCGGCACGACCTGGAAATTGCAGTACACGGACAAGCGCAAGGGATTTTTTCTGGATGCGCTGGTGTGCACTTCGCAGATCGAATGTCGCGCGGTTGGCGATCCCATTGATGGAAAATTCGTGATTCTGCGCACGCGGGACGGCGAAACTTGGGAGCAGCTTCCCACTGACCAGATGCCGGCTGCGTTGCGCGACGAAGGCGCTTTCGCTGCCAGCGGAACTTGCCTTGCGATTTACAGCTATGAAGACGTTTATTTCGTCACGGGCGGGCCCTCGGCGCGTCTGTTTCATTCGAGCGATGCGGGCTACTCCTGGACGGTGAGCAGCACACCGATCGTCAGCGGCAACGCTTCTTCGGGTATTTTTTCGATCTCTGTTTGGGAAAAGGCTTTGGTCGTCGTGGGCGGCGACTATAAGGACATCGGTAATCCGCGCGCTGTGGCGGCTTATTCGGCGGACCAAGGCAAGACCTGGAAATTGGCGGAGAAGCAGCCGGGCGGATTTCGTTCGGCGGTGGCGCACATTGACGAGAAATTTCTGGTTGCCGTGGGCCCGAATGGAGAAGACCTCAGCGAGGATGGCGGCGCGCACTGGAGGCGTACGGATTCGTTGAACCTCAACGCGCTGGCGGTGCTGCGATACGATTACGCTTGGGCGGTGGGGCCAAACGGCACGATTGCGCGGCTTAGATCTTCGCCCATATACAAACTTCACTAGCTGCGTGAGTGTCGTGAATCCGCGAGCGCTGGGTGGGCATTGAGTTTGCGAATGACAGAAGCATTTACCGCAGAGGCGCAGAAAAAAGTTACCTGCTGTTCATTTGAGGATTGTAGGACGCGTATGAGAATTCCAATGAAAATTGTATTGCTGGGTATGGCTGTGCTTGGTTCTTTGATCTTTGCTGGAGCGTCGCTGGGCCAAGCTGCGGATTCCGCGAAGGCCATTGAAGGCGCGTGGGCCGGCGTGCTGGGCGGACAGCTGCATCTGGTCGTGACAATCACGAAGTCCAGCAGCGGCGAGCTGGGTGGCACGATGAACAGCGTGGACCAGCACGCCGTTTTCGCGTTGAGCAACGTGACGTTTCACGGCGACGCGCTGCGTTTCGAAGTGCCGCGCGTGGGTGGCGTGTATGAAGGCAAGCTGAAGAAAAACGGCCGCGACATTTCGGGCAGTTGGACGCAAACCGGCGTGCCGGCGCAGGCGCTCGATTTCAAGCGCAGCGCGGAATCCGGCGGGAGTTCAACTGGGACGTCGAACGGGACTTCGGCTGGAGGTTCGGAGCAGCCGGCTCCCAAGGCCGAGCACACGCCGAAGCCTCTATTGCTGGGATTCAATGCCGTGATTCCCATTGCGCCGACGGCGTTCCAGGCGGATGGGAAGTGGCATCTGGTGTACGAACTGCACATTTCGAACTTGGACAAGTGGGAATACGCGTTCAAGCGCATCGAAGTCGTCTCCGCCGACGCGGCGCAGAAGACGCTGGCAACTTTTTCCGGCGCGGAACTGGACGGAATGTCTATCCACCCGGGACTGCCGAACGCGGAAAAAGTTTCTAAGCTTGCGCCGGGAGAATTCGGCGTCGTGTTTCTGTGGGTCACGTTCGAGAAGCTCGAAGATATTCCCGCGGCGATTGCGCAGCGCATCAGCGTGAAGATCGGCGATTATCCGGAGGCGCTCTCGATTGTGACGCCGCCGACGAACGTCGAGAAGAATCCGGTGGTGGTGATTTCTTCGCCGCTGGTGGGGCAGGATTGGGTGGCTGCCAACGGGCCGTCGAACAGTTCGCAGCATCGCCGCGCGCTGATTCCCGTCAACGGCCACGCCTATATTTCGCAGCGTTTCGCGATTGATTGGGTGCAGGTGTATCCCGACGGCAAGACCCACAAAGGCGATCCCAGCGACAACAAAAACTATCGCGCCTACGGGACGGAAATTCACGCGGTGGCGGATGGAGTGGTAACCCAGGTGGGAGACGGCATTCCGCAGAATACGCCGGGGGCGAAATCGCTGGCCGTGCCGATCACGCTCGAAACGATTGGCGGAAATCACGTGATCATGGAAATCGGCAACGGCCTGTTCGCGTTTTACGCCCATATGCAACCGGGTTCGTTGCGCGTGAAAGTGGGAGACAAGGTCACGCGCGGGCAGGTGCTGGGGCTGCTCGGCAACACGGGAAATTCTTCGGAGCCCCATCTGCACTTTCAAATCTGCAACGCTAATTCAGAATTGGGGTCGGAAGGATTGCCGTACGCGTTTGCTTCGTTCGAAGTGCAAGGCAAATCCGGGGAAGACAAGCTGTCCATGCTCCCGGGAGGCCCGGTGAAACATGAAATGGAAATTCCCTCAGAGGATGAAATTGTGCGATTTCTGGACGTCGGAAAATAGAAAAGTGAAAAGAGAAAATGGAAGAGCGGTTCTCGCGATGCTGCTCTGCGCGCGAGCAGCGAGACAACCGCTTTATGTTATATTGACGATTCGCATGTTGCGAGCTTCTGAATGAGCAAACTTCGCATATCAATCGTCGAGTATCTAAATACGGCGCCGCTGGTGTGGGGATTCACCGACGGCCCGCTAGCGGGGAAGTACGACTTGTCGTTTACCTGGCCGTCGCAGTGCGCGGAAGCGTTGCGAAGCGGCGCGGCGGACGTGGCGATCATCCCCTCGATCGAATACCAGCGCATGGAAAACGTGGTGGCGCTGCCGGGAATGGCGGTGGCAGCGAAAGGCGAAGTGCGCAGCATCCTGGTGGTCTCCAAAAGACCTATCCAGCGCGCCAAGCGCATCGCGCTGGATGCCAGCTCACGCAGTTCGCAAGCGCTGGTGCGGATTTTGGCCGCGGAACACTGGAACATCCAGCCGGAATTTGTCGAGACCGCGCCGGACGCTTCCGAGATGTTGAAAAGTGCGGATGCGGCGCTGGTGATCGGCGACCCGGCGTTGCGCATAGCGCTGAAGATGGAAGCGCTCTCCGCGAAAGTTCCGGGCGGCGGCGATTGCTGTAAAGGCGATCCGGAAGATATGCCGGTGCCGGGTTTCGAAACGATTTTTGTTTACGACGTGGCGTATCAGTGGAGCGAAATGACCGGCAAGCCCTGCGTGCTGGCGATTTGGGCGGGGCGTCGCGACGCGATCACGCCCGAAGTGGTGGCGGATTTTCAGGCGTCGAAAGCCTACGGACTGGAGCGCCTGCGCGAAATTTCCGAAGCCGCCGCGATCAAGCTGGACATGCCGCCGCGCGCGCTGGAGCGCTACCTCGCCGACAACATTCATTTCGGCCTCGAGCCGGAATATCTCGCGGGCCTGAATCTCTATTACGAAAAGGCTGCGGCCTTCGGACTGATTCCACGCCATCGCCCCTTGGAATTTGCCGCCGCGCAATCCGCATCTGCTTCCTCGTCTACGGCTCGCCACGGAGCGTGACGGCGTGGAGCGCATCGGATCTCTCGCCTCCCTGCGACGTTATCCCGTAAAAGGCATGGCGGGTGAAGACGTCGCTGCGGCGCGCGTCACGTTTGCTGGAGTCGTCGGCGATCGCGTGTATGCGTTTGTTGACGAGCTGGATCAATCCACCTTTCCATGGATGACCGCGCGCAAAGCTCGCGAGTGGCTGCTACTGCGGCCGCGCTTTTTGGATCCGCCGCCCGTAGAGGAAGCAATTCCCGACGCCGGGCGCTACGCTGCTGAAGTCGTCACGCCGGCAGGCGAAAAATTCGCGGCCGGCGATGCGAACTTCACGCAGTATCTGGTGCGGCGCTTCGGCCATTCGCTCCGGGCGCGCTTTTCGGAGCGTTCCATGACGGATGCGGCGCCCGTCTCGATTTTCGGTTTGGCCACAGTGCGCGGGTTATCGCAGGAAACCGGCCTGGCACTCGATCCGCGGCGCTTTCGCGCGAATTTTTATGTGCGCTGGGAATGTGACGAGCCTTTTTACGAAAACCAACTGGTGGGCCGCGCGTTGCATATTGGCGAGGACGTGACGGTTCAGGTGGTGAAGAAGGATGGCCGCTGCGTGATCATCACACTCGATTCGGAAACGGCGGAGCGCGCGCCGGTGGTTCTGGAGAAAGTCGCCCGCGAGCACGACGGGTGCGCCGGGGTCTATGCCGCCGTGTTGCGCGAAGGCATTGTTCGGGCCGACGATCCTGTATACTTGGTTTGAGATCAGCCGGGAGATAATGCGACGCATGGGCATTACGCAACAGGAAGCGCTGGAGCTTTTTAATTCCGATGACCTGATCGGCATCGGCATGGCCGCGAACGAAGTGCGCCGCGCAAAGACGGACCCGCGCGTAGCCACGTACCAGATCGACCGCAACATCAATTACACGAATTTCTGCACGGAATATTGCTCCTTTTGCGCGTTCTACCGCCCGCTGGGCGCGAAAGACGGCTACGTCCTGCCGCTGGAATCCATTTACGAAAAAATCGAAGAGATGATCGAGCTGGGCGGCACGGGGGTGCTGATGCAGGGCGGGCTGCATCCGGACCTGCGCATCGAGTTTTACGAAAACATGCTGCGCTCGATCAAGCAGAAATTTCCGCAGATACACCTGCACTGCTTTTCCGCGCCGGAAATCGGCTGCATCGCGGAAGTTTCCGGACTATCGGTGCGCGACACGATTGCGCGCCTGCGCGATGCGGGGCTGGATTCGATTCCCGGCGGCGGCGCGGAAATCCTGGACGATGAAATTCGCGCGAAGATTTCGCGGTTGAAGTGCCGGTCGGACGAATGGGTGAGCATGCACCGCGACGCGCACGCGCTGGGCATGCGCACGACGGCCACCATGATGTTCGGCTGCGGCGAGGAATATCGCCATCGTGTGAATCACCTGGAGACCATCCGGCGGATTCAGGAAGATACTGGCGGGTTCACGGCTTTTATTCCCTGGATTTTCGCCCCGGAAAATACGCCGCTCGGGAAAAAGATCCCCGAAGCCACCGCGTTTGATTATTTGAAGACGCTGGCAATCAGTCGCCTCTACCTCGACAATATTGATCACATCCAATCCAGCTGGCTCACACCGGGGATTAAAATCTGCCAGGTGGGTTTGCAATTTGGCGCGGACGACGTAGGCAGCATCCTGATCGAAGAGAACGTAGTGTATGCCGCCGGCGTGCGCAACCGCACCAATGAAGCAGAGCTGCGCCGGATTATTTCCGACGCCGGCTACATCCCCGCGCAACGCGATACCCTGTATCGTTCATATTCGTTGAAACAGTAGACGACCCACCGCATCGTTAAATCCAAAAAGAGCCGGCGAGACGCCGGCGCTACGGAAACCGGGCACGGCATTCCGTGCCCCTACGCGCGTAAGGATTGACCATAGTTGATGCAACTTCTGATGATGACTACGCGGAGAGGATTACGGCGGGTTCGGCTACGGTGGCGGGGAATTCCAGGCTGATGCTAGCGCCGAAGGGTTGCTTGTTGCTCAGAACGATCTCGCCGCCGACTTCCTGAATAATGCCGTAACAGATGCTGAGGCCAAGGCCGGTGCCTTTGCCCACAGGCTTGGTGGTGAAGAACGGATCGAAGGCGCGATTCAAGTCGTTGAAGCCAGGCCCGGAATCCTCGAAGCGGATGAAGACGCGGTCGCCCTGGCGCGTGGCGGTTATCGAGATGGAGCGCTGCGCGCTTTCTTCCACCGCGTCAATCGCGTTGTTCAGAATATTCAGCAGCACCTGCTTGAGTTCGTCCTCGCCGATGGAAATGCGCGGCAGGTCCGGCTCGATGTGCAGATCCATCTGTATGCCGAGTTTGCGGATGTGGAATTCGCGGAGCTGGATGACGTCGTGCAGCGCGGCTTCGAAATCCGCGGCGCGCGCCGCGGGATTGTTCTGGCGCGCAAAACGCAGCAAGCCGTCCACGATGCGCTTCATGCGACGCGCTTCCGCGCCGAGTTTCTCCACGCGTTTCGCGGCTTTCTGGCCTTCCAATTCCTCGCTCAGCAGATCCGCGTAGCCCATGATCCCCGTGAGCGGATTATTCAATTCGTGCGCCACGCCGGCCACCAGTTGGCCCAGCGCCGCTAATTTTTCCGAGCGCACCAATTGATGATGCAGACGCGAATTTTCGATGGTCACCGCAAGATCGGAAGCTAGCACTTCCAGCTTCATGATTTCGGCGGTCTCGTTGATTGCGCTGTCTTCCGTTTCTTGCGCGCCACTAAGGCACAGGCAGCCCAGGTGCGACCCGCGCCACGAAACCAACGGGACGAGCACTTTGCGCTCCACCGCGCCGCGGGAACCTGCGCCCTCTTCCGCTGAGCGGATGAGGAAGGAATTGTTTCCCAGCTGGGTACCTTGCTTGCAGAACTCCTTCACTTTCTCGATGGTCCACGCCTTGGAACGCTCCTCGAAGGCGGACTTTTGCGCTGGTGGATAACCCGTGCAGCCGCCGAGGCGCAGGGAACGATCGTCGCGCGCGAGGAAAAGCGCGGCGCGCGGAAAACTGGTGGCGCCGGTGACGGCGGCGGTAATTTCTCCGCATAGATCGGCGGGGTCGCTGCCGGCGAGCAGGCGCGAGGTGATCTGCGAAAGTTGCAGCAAGAGTCTATTGGCGGCGCGCTCGCGTTCGTTGGTGCGCTCGATCACACCGGACTTATCTTCGATCAGCGCGAGAATCATTCCAAAAGCTACGAAAAACTTCGGCACATTCCACAGTTCGGGATTCACCTGCAGCTTCGGCGCATAGTGCGCGACCAGCGCACCCGCGGGGAACACCGCGCCCCAGGTCAGAAACCCTCCGGTCACGGTAATCACGCCCGGTGAAGGCCGTGGAAAGCGTTTCCAGTAAAGAATGCCGCAAAGGCCGAAGGTGAGCGTCAGGATCGCGTTGATGCCCACATCGGCGCTGCCGGAAAGCTGGGAGTGAATCGTCCAGATTCCGATGATGGCCAGGATGATCGCGATGCCGATGGCGTAAGGCTTGGTGTGGGGAAAGCTGCGCAGCGCAAAAGCCGCGCCGCCGAAGAAAACTGTTCCCAGAGCGAGGGCCATCAGTCCATAAATGTGCCAGTCGAAGACTGCAGAGACGGCGTGGAATGCGGTGGGCACGGCGAGAACGGCCAACATCGTGAGGCGATTCTTGCGATTTTCCACGGCCTGCGTCATCGAAACCACGAATACCACGCCCGAAAGCTCCAGCGCGCCGATGTCAATTGACTCCAGAATATTTTCGAGTGTGCCGGTGTGCGTTTCAAAGGCTTGAATGAAAAAGTGCAGGAAAATGAGCGCCCAGGCGTACGTCCATAAACGGACTCGTGTGGAAGGCGCATGTTTGCGCAACGACAGAAAAATCCCAACCAGGACGAAAAGGACGAGAATCGTGGGAAGCTTGTCGAGCAATGAATTCACTGGTTGCCTCTGGAAGTACTAAGGCTACGGGTTGGGCGGAGGCGAAACAATAGAACGTCGGTACCACGGGCTGCCGCGGTTCCGTTTCGGGAATTGCGGAATTGTTCTCTATAAGTCCTATTGTTTCAATGGTATGCGGAGATCTAAGGTGACTTCGCTGCCTTCGGGCAGATCCACCGGATCGGCTGGAACGAAGACCCCCTGGACGAATCTTGCGCGAAGGGTGCGCGAGAGATTTGCGCGCGTTGGCGCTGGCGCTTGCGTCGCGCGCGCGGGAGCGGGCACGATTTCGTTTGCGATCCGGGATTTGCGGCCTTCGAACTTGGGCACCCCGGCGGAATCGAGGGCGACGTTCGCGAGCGCGTCCGCGTCGCGATTCAGTTCACGGCGGACGTGCTCGATGGCGAAATATCGCAACTGGCGGCTGAGTTTCGTGGCGCGTTCGTGCAGCGGTTTCAGGTCTGCGCTCTTCACTTTGTAGCGGCCCTGCATCTGGCGCACCAGCAGTTCGGAATCGCTGCGGACACGTAGCGCGGCGATATTGTGGCTCGCGGCGTAATCGAGCGCGGCGAGCAGCGCGAAATATTCGGCGACGTTGTTGGTCTCGCGGCCGATATTTTTCGCCAGTTCCAGCGCGATCTTTCCTTCGGGATCGCGCAGCACCACGGCGTAGGAAGCAGGGCCGGGATTGCCGCGGGACGCGCCGTCAATATTTGCAACGTACACGCCTGCGGGCGGCGCTGCCGGATGAGAATCGGCGAACAGGCGCGCGCTTCCTGGCGGAGGAACTTTGCGGATTGGGTTCATTAGAGCGTCACATTTTCCTGGAAATTTGCCGCGCGCAAGCTGCAGGTTGCGTGCTGATTCGCGGCCAGTTTCGTTTTAATTTTCACTGTGGGAGGGCGTGGAACCGGATGGATCGCCGGCGGGTCCTGCGGCAGCCGCCGAAGCTGCCGGTTCAAGGTAATAGAGAATGCGCGTGCAAGTCTCGCAGTGAAACATTTCGTGGCTGGTCGAGCGGCGCATCTCTTGAAACACGTGCGGGCGAATGCGCATGCCGCAGGCGCTGCATTTTTCGTCGCGCACTTCGGCGAGCGCCACGTTGTCGTGCTTCTTCATGATGCGGTCGTAGTGGTCCAGCATGTCTTCGGGAATTTCAGAAGTGGCGCGGGCGCGTTCGCTGTTTCCTTCGGCCAGCTCCTTTTCCGCGGCGGCCTTTTCCTTTTCGATTTCGGCGCGCTCGCCCCGCGCTATTTCTTCCACTTCTTTCAGGGATTTTTCGGCGGCTTTAATTCGGCGGTCATATTCCTCGCCGGCCACCATTTGCTCGAGCAGGCGGTCTTCCGCTTTGGAGATTTCGTCTTCGGCGTTCTGCACTTCATGCTGCAGAGCTTTGTAAGCCTCGTTGGTTTTTACTTGGGAGGTTTGATCTTTGTACTTGCGCACGCGGTCTTTCCACTGCTCGACGTCCAGTTCGTATTTCTTGCGGTCTTTTACGGTGGCGAGTTGCGCGGCCTTGCTCTTGTCCAGCTCCGCTTTGGCGGCGGCGACGCGGCCGTCCACTTCCGCGATTTTTTTGGGCAACGCCGCGAGCCGCGCCCGGACAATTTGCAGGCGCGTGTCCACGCTCTGCAGGTCGAGCAAATTCTGTAGGACCTTCAGCACTGGAACCTTATTCTAACACAACGTCGCGCGGGCCTGGCCCGCGGCCGGGCGGAATGCCTCGCTCCTAAGCCCAATAGATACATCGCTGTCCAACACTGAGTCTTTTCCGGCAGCTCATCCGTAGTATGAATATGACGGGCAGCGCAACGGTTTACGGTGCGATGATACGCGGCTTAGCGGGCCGCGACGGCGCAGCAGCAACATACTGGGAGGGGCGGGTGGCTCTGGACAGCGACGTAGCGCAACTTCGGCGCGGCGATCTTGATGCACTGTCCACGCTTCTGACGCGTTATCAGAATCGCCTCTATCGCTATCTGTTGCGCATGGTACGCCAGCCGGCCGAGGCCGAAGATTTGTTCCAGCAAACCTGGCTGCGCGTGGCGGAAAAAATTCAGCACTACGATCCGCGGCGCAGTTTTGAGGCGTGGCTGTTCACGCTGGCGCGCAATCTGGCGATTGACCATCTGCGCCGCATACGTCCTGAAAGTCTGGACGAGCCGATTGGCGATTCCGCTTCCGGTGAAACCGCGGCAACGCGTTTGCCGTCGCGCGAGCAGCCGCCGATCGAAGGAATCCTCCAGCGGGAACGCTCGCAGAGGCTCGGCGTGGTGCTGGAAATGCTTCCGGTAGTGCAGCGCGAAGTCCTGACCCTGCGCTTCGAGGAAGAAATGAAGATTGAGGAAATCGCCGAAGTGCTGGGTGCGCCGCTTTCCACGGTGAAAACTCGTTTGCGCCGCGCGCTGGAGCGCTTGCGCGTGATTATGGAAACCAGCTATCCCGGAGAAAACTGGCAATGAACGAACACGACAAAATCCGGGCGTTGCTGTCACTGGCCGCGGCGGACGTGCTCGATCCCGGCGAAGAAAAACAATTGATGAATCATCTGCGGACGTGCGATTCCTGCGGCGCCGAGCTGGAAAAATGGAAGCTGCTCGCGGGCGGCCTGCGCCGTTTGCCAACGCCGCAGCCGCGCTCCATCGTGGTGGAGCGCGCGCGCGCCCAAGCGCAGATTCGCCTGACCGAGGAAATTGAGCACCGCTGGAATCGCACCGTCATCATCGGCCTGCTGGTATTCGCGTGGATTTTGACGCTGCTGAGCTGGCCGCTGGTGCGCTTGTTCACCGGCGGCGTGTTGGGAATGCTGGACCCACGATTCAATCACGCCTGGATCGTGTTTGGCGTGTTTACGACGAGCGTATGGCTGGCAGGAGGCGCCGCGGCAGTGCTGCTCTCCATGCAGCAGCGGCGCGAAAGGAGATTGGCATGAGCCGATTCACCGAGGAACTGAAGATAATCCCGCGCGCGGTGCGGTTTATCGTGGCGTTCGTTTTACTCGCGTCGTCCACAGCATTCACTCTGTTCGTGATGTTTTCACACGATCAAGGACTGGCGCACACGCCGCAAGTGGGAAAGGTTCTGATGATCCTGGGCGTGGGAATCGTGCCGGCGATCTACGTGCTGCTCATCGGTTACGTGTACGCGGATGCGAAGCGCCGCGGCATGCGCTACGTGATGTGGACGCTGCTCGCGATTTTCATTCCCGACGCGATCGGGATCATTCTCTATTTTATCTTGCGCGACCCGCTGATGAAGCCTTGCCCCGGGTGTTCGCAAGTCCTGAAATCCGGATACACGTTCTGCCCGCTCTGCGGCACTTCGCTGTTGCCCACCTGCCCGAATTGCGGCCGCAGCGTGGAATCGGGTTGGGCGAACTGCCCGGCCTGCGGAACGAAATTGCCGTCGCCAACCCCGCGCGCGGCGTAGGCGTCTCGCCGGCACTTTGCAGTTGACGTTGTAGCGGCCAGCTTCAGCTGGGCGCCGTTAACGTTGGTAGCGTAGGCGTCTCGCCGGCTCTTGGTTTTTGAAATGCCTTTGCCTTGGCTTTGGTAGCGGCGCATTTCAATGTGCCGCCTGTGTTGCGTCCGGACTGAAGACCGCCGCTACAAAACCCGCAACGTTTTTCCTTCCCGCCATATCTCGGTAGAATACCTGCGGACCACAGGAGGCTTGCGATGCCGTACGTACAGGTGACGTGGGTGGCGGGCCGCACACCCGAGCAGAAACGCAAACTGGCCGAACGCATCACGCTGGCGCTGATCGAAGACGGCCGCGCCAAGCGCGAAAATATTCAGGTCACATTCGTGGACTTGCCGCCAACGGACTACGCCGAGGCGGGCGTGACGGTCGCCGACCAAAAGCGCACTCCTTGATGAACGTCGGTATGTGCCGGGAACCTTGCGGGCCACCGCTCCGCTGGGTTTCTTCTGCGGTTGTAGGGGCGGGTCTCAGACCCGCCCCTGCGGAGTAGCGGCGCTCGTCCCGCCCAGCCTCGGTTGCGTGCGATCCAGCGACGCCTACTTACGCCGAAGGATGCATCTCGCGGCGCACCAACTCGGCGTCGATGAAGTAAGCGATGCCGACGCAAATGGGAATCACGCCGAACACCGCCGCTTGCGCTGCGTCCGCCTTGTAGTGCGCGAGCAGCAGGAAGGTGATCAGATATCCCAGCCCGCCGGCGGTGAGCAGGATTGCAGCCTTGCGCGAGCGCGCGTGCGGGGGCAGTTCATCCGCCATCGGCACCGAAACTCCCTTGGCGATTGCGGCCAAGCGTTCTTCCGTGCGCAATTTTCTCACGCGGTACCAGGCGTAAATCGCGGCCAGCGGAATCGAAAGCGCCATGACGACTGCGGCAAAACCAATAGGATCCATTTTAAGCCTCCTCGCTTGAACTCAATGTCTCGAATGCTGCACGGCCCCGAAACGTTTTCAGCTTCGGCTAGAGATACGCATGGCGGCGCAGAGATGTTCCGCGGGAAAGGTCCCGGAACATTGCCGACCACCGCTTGATTGAGTCTCTGTTGCGGCTGTAGGGGCGGGTCCCGCAGGCGCGGGACCCGCCCCTCCGAACCAATGGTGCGGGTCGGAACTGTCGGGGATAAAAAAGCGCTTTACTGCGTGGCGTGCACTTCCATGGATTGATCTACCACAAAATCGCTGCAACCTGGGTAAGTGGCAGTGGGGCAATGCGCGACGGCGCGAAAGGTCTGGTCCGAAGCTTCCACCGAATAGGTGTAACCGTCGCGGCTGGTTCGCCTCATCGTCAGCTCGCCGCTGTAAATCAATTGATCCAGCGAAGTGTAAGACCCGTTCTGGGCCTGGTGCGCGCGCTCGGCCTGCGCGATGCCCAGCAAATCGTTTTTCACGCCGACGATGTCAATCGTCTGCTGCGGCCTCCCAGTTCCTTCCGATTCCAGCTTCGAGAAATAATATTTGTACGCGACGCCCACGATGAGCGCGACGACCAGCAGGCCCGCCAGACTTTTCATGCAGCACCTCGATTTTGCACCGTGAAAATCAGCTTACATCGGCGCAAGGCCCCTCGCAACCGCATGTAATCTTTTTGCTACGGCGTGCGTCTAACCGGGGTGCGTGAAGAAGTGCGAGCGGAAGCCTCTGGACGCCCCGGATTTTTCAGGCCGCCTGAAGCACAGCAAGCGCCACACGATTCAATGGGAAACCACTGGGTCAACGCGAAATCGCTCGGCCACGGGTTTGACTCTCATGCGGAGGGTCGTTGATACTAGGCGATCACTGCCAACCGGCCAGGCTTCGCGCGGTAAATTCCCTCGACGGGAGCAAATGAGAATGACGATACTGCATGGTTTCCGTGTGAGTGCACGCGCGCTCGCTGCGCTGGCCATTTGCGCCACGCTGACTGCAACGCTATGCAGCGCGCCGGTCTTGGCACAAGTAAATGCGGCGCAGGAACGGGCCAGGCAGGAAAATTCCGCGCAAGTGCGCCCTCCCAAGCTGAACTACACCACGCACACTCTGCCGAACGGCCTGCAAGTAATCCTACTGGAAGACCACGAGGTGCCCATCATCAACTTGCAAGTCTGGTATCACGTCGGCGGAAAAGACGAACGCCCCGGCCGCACCGGATTCGCGCACCTCTTCGAGCACTTGATGTTCAAAGGTTCGGCCCACGTGCCGGCCGAGGAACATTCGCGGATCATCGAATCCGTGGGCGGGTTCGACAACGCCGAAACCACGGACGACACCACGAATTTTTTCGAGACGTTTCCCAGCAATTATCTCGAGCGCATCTTGTGGCTCGAGGCCGATCGCATGGGTAGCCTGAACGTCAGCGAGGAAAATTTCAAATCCGAGCGCGAAGTGGTGAAGGAAGAGCGCCGCGTGCGCATCGAGAACCAACCCTACGGTTATTTGCAGGAAGATTTGCGCGCTGCCGCGTTCACCGTGCACGGCTACCATCACACGCCCATCGGCAGCATGGAAGACCTGGACAAGGCCACGATTCAGGACGTTCGTGATTTTTTCAACACGTTTTACAAGCCGAATAACGCGACGCTGGTGATTGTGGGAGATTTCGATTCCGCGCAGGCCATGGCGTGGGCCAATAAATATTTCGACGGCATTCCGGCCTCGGCGAAGCCGATTCCGCGATTGAATAATCCCGAGCCGCCCCAGACTGCCGAGCGCGTCGCCAAGAAATCGTATTCGAATACGCCGCTTCCTGCGGTGGTGATCGGCTACAAAATTCCCGCGCGTTACGCGCCGGATGCGTATCCGCTGGACCTGGCTTCAAATATTTTGGCAGGAGGCGAGAGCAGCCGTCTGTACCAGACGCTGGTCTACAAAGAACAGATCGCAGTGCAGGCTGCGGGATTCGGCGCGTTCTCCGAGGACCCAAATCTATTCTGGGCTTACGCCATCATGAATCAGGGCCACTCCGCGGCAGAAGGCGAAAAATCTCTGGTGGGAGTGCTGGACGAACTAAAAGCGCAACCGCCGGAAGCCAAAGAACTCGAAAAAGCCAAGAATCAGGAAATTGCCGGATATGTCCTGGGCCGCGATACGGATGAAGAGAAGGCCGTGGCGCTCGCGTCCGCTGCGGTAATCGGAAAAGATCCCGCGCTGGCGAATACCGAGTTGGATCGCTACCTCGCCGCTTCTCCGGCGGATATACAGCGCGTGGCGAAGGATTATTTTCAGTCCGCGCACGCGACGGTGCTGATCGTTACGCCGGCAGCGCCCGGAGCACCCGGGCAACAATGATGCAGGCGACGATGCGAAAAACATTTTCAGGAGCAACGATGAAGCGGGCGATGAGCCGGACAAATTTTCTGATTGCAGCAGTCTTATTTGCCGCGGCCACGGCTGCGTTAGCGCCGGTCGCGATCGCGCGGCCACAAGCATCGGCGCCTGTATCGCGCAGCGAAACCGAACCCGCATCGCAGGAACCACAAAAAGCGTCCGGGATCGTGCCGCCGGGCGTGAAACTCGCGCCGGAAATGCCTGCACCGGGCGCGCCGCGGACATTTGAATTTCCCAAAGCATCCACCAAGACCCTGCCCAATGGCTTGCGCGTCTTTGTCGTCACCGATCATCGCGAACCCGCCATTGCCGCGCGCCTGGTGATTCTTTCCGCCGGCAGCATTCAGGATCCCGCGGGAATGCCGGGCGTCGCGGGAATGACGGCTGGTCTGCTGACGCAGGGAAGCGCGCAGCGCTCCGCGAAGGAGATCGCCGAAGCGATTGATTTTGTGGGCGGCACATTGGAAGCGAAGGCCGGCCGGGACGCCACCACGGTAACGCTCGACTTGGTGAAAAAGGATTTAGGCGTAGGCATGGATCTGCTGTCTGACGTGGTGCTGCATCCCGCTTTTCGCACCGAGGAACTCGACCGCCAGCGCCAGCAACTGCTCTCCGACCTGGAAGTGCAGTACTCCGATCCGAATTATCTGGCGACGCTGGCATTCGCGCGCACGTTGTACGGCTCTTCGCCCTACGGCATGCCGGAAGCAGGCACTCCGGCCACGGTGAAAAAACTCCAGCGCGAAGATTTCGTGAAATTTCACGACGCGAACTACGCGCCGAATCAGGCCCTGCTTGGTTTCGCCGGTGACATCACGCCGGAAGACGCATTCGCGATCGCCGAAAAATATTTCGGCGGCTGGCCAAAAATTGACGTGGCCGCCGCCGCGCCGCAAGCGCCTGCCGTCGCGACGGCCAGCCATGTCTGGCTGATTGACAAGCCGGACGCCGTGCAAACGCAAATCCGCATCGGCAGAATTGCGATTCGCCGCGCCGACCCGGATTTTCTGCCTCTGGACGTGACCAACCATATCTTCGGCGGAAGCTACAACAGCCGCCTGAACACCGAAGTGCGCATCAAGAAGGGGCTCACCTACGGAGCTTCGTCCTCCTTTACTCCGCATCGCTTCACCGGTTCGCTCGCGGTGGAAACGTACACGCGCACCGAAGCCACCGTGGACGCGACGAAGCTGGTGATGGACCTGCTGACAGGGATGTCACAAGGTAAAATTTCGCAAAAAGAGCTGAATTTTGCGCGCGATTATCTGGCGGGCGTGTATCCCATCGAATCGGAAACCGCGGAGCAAGTTGCCGATCGCGCCATCACCGTCGCGGCGTTCGATTTGCCCGCGGATTACAATCAGACTTACCCGGTAAAAATTCGCGCTACTTCACTCGAGCAAGTGCAAGCCACCGCGCGAAAATATTTCACTACGAGCGACTTGGATATCGTGCTGGTCGGGAACGTCAGCGCATTTCGCGAGGCGCTGAAAAAAGAGTTTGCCGGCGCGGAAATCACCGAGATTCCTTTTGGTCAAGTGGACGTGCTTTCGCCGGACCTGCGTGCGCCTAACCAGGCCGCTTCCGCCGCTGCCGCCCCCGCCACGCCGGAATCTTTGGAGCAGGGCAAGCAAATCCTTCTGGCCGCCGCACAGGCCGCCGGTGGCGATGCGCTGCAATCCGTCGCGACCCTGAGTTTCACCGAGAACGGCAATTTGCATAATCCGCGCGGCGACCGGCAGCTCGGCGTGAAGTGGCAAGTTTCCTACCCGGACCGCTCGTACGGCGAAGTGAGTCTGGGCCCCACGGCGATCGAGCAGGTCTGCGATGGAAATTCATCGTGGCTGAAATTCCCAGACGGAATCCGCGACACCACGGACATGATCGGCGAATTCAAGCGCGGCATCACTCTTTTTGGCGGCGGCTGGGGCCTGTATCAGCAAGCGCTCGCCGGAAAAATTAACGGGCAGGCCATCGGCGAAGAGGAAATCGCCGGGAAGAAGACGCTCGGCGTCTCCATCACTGGTGCGTTTGGCGCAGTGAAGCTGTATTTCGATCCCGCCACGCATCTACTGGCGGCGGCGCGCTATCAGTCCGCCACGGACCACGGCCCTAGCGACAATGAGCAACATTGGAGCGACTATCGCACCGTCGAAGGCCGCCAGTTCGCCTTCGCCACCGACACATTTCGCGACGGCGCGAAACTTTTCGATTCCACGGTGCAGACGGTGCAGATAAATCCCAAAGTGGACGACGCGCTATTCGCGAAGCCCGCTTCGGCCGCTCCCGTTGCAGCCCCCGCTCCGACGCCCACTCCGGCTCCAACTCCAGCGCCTGCTCCCGCTCCCGCGCCGAAATGACCCGGCGCCGCTCACTTCACCGTCAAGATCACCTTGCCGATGTTTTTCCGCGCGTGAATATATTTGTGCGCGGCGGCGGCATCGCCCAGAGGAAACGTCTTGCCGATCATCGGTTTCACTTTCCCGGCGGTGTACATCTTGAAAATTTCGTCGAGCTCGCCGCGCAACAGCGCGCCCCGCGCGGGCATGCGTCCCAGATTCACGCCGATGATCGAAATATTCCGGGCCATCAGCTGCAGCGGATGAAACTTCGGCGTTTGCCACAACGCGCGCATCCCGCGAATCGCGTTTTTCTTCCCGTCCGCACCGGCAGCCGCGGAAAATCCATAAACTACCAACCTTCCTGTGGGCCCCAGGCATTTGTAACTGTCGGCGAAGGATTTTCCCCCGATCGCGTCCATCACCATTTCAATTCCGTCGGGCGAGAATTTGTGCACCACGTCCACGAAATTGTTTTTCTCGTAGTCAATCGCATGGTCCACGCCGATCTTGCGCAAATACTCCTGCTTCGTCGGCCCGGCGGTGCCGTAAATCTCGATCCCGCGCGCGCGCGCCAGCTGCACCGCGGCAATGCCCACTCCACCCGCCGCGCCATGAATCAGAATCCGGTCGCCGGGCTGCAGATTGCCCATGGCGAACATCGAGTGGTACGCGGTGAGGTAGTTCACCGGAATCGCCGCGCCGTCGTCGAAGGGCATCCCCGCCGGCAGGCGATAAACGCGGCCCGCGGGCACCGCGACCCACTCCGCGTAGGCGTTGAACTGCGTGGATGCCGCAACCGCATCGCCGATGTGCAAAGGCTCGCCGTCGCCGGCTTTGCCTCCTTCCGCGACTTTCTCCACCACCCCGGAAACCTCGAATCCGGGCACGAACGGCGGCTTCGGCGTGCCGGGATAAATTCCCATGCGTTGCAGCAGGTCGGCAAAATTGACGCCGACGGCCTTCACGCGAATCACCACTTCGCCTGGCTTTGGTCGCGGGTCCGGAACTTCGCGCCACTCAAAAACTTCCGGAGGTCCATACCTCTTTACCACCATCGCACGCATCTAACCTCCTTCTGCCGAACGCAGCTCAATTGCCGATGAATCTATCACGCGCTCACTTTTCGATGCTGCACTGCTGTCCCGGGCTCCATCCGCACCAGGCTTTTCACTTTGGATTCAAAGGCATCCTATCTTAAACTGTTACACTTTGCGCAACGATGAAAACCACACCTAGACCACGAGTCCTCATTATCGGTATTACGATTTTCGCCGCGGCTTTTGCCACACTGGCGGCCGCGAAACCCACGCAGGCTCCCACGCCCGCGGTACTCACGGCCATGCAAGACGAGCTCGACCGCTCGATGGCCGCCATGTCCAAGGGCGACCCTGCGGACTACTTCATCAGTTACACCGTCGCGGACCGCCAATATTCCGAAGTGTCCGGCTCCAATGGCGCGCTGCTCACCAGCGGAGAGACTCGCGCGCGCTGGCTGGAAGTGCAGACGCGCGTGGGCACCTACCAACTGGACGACACGCACAAGCTCGCCGACCGCCAGCCCAGCTGGACCAGCCCCGGCACAACCGTCGCCGCGGATGACGACATCCCCGTGCTGCGCCGCGAAATTTGGCGCGAGACCGACCGGCAATACCGCGCCGCCACGCAGGCGCTCATCAAAGTAAAGACCAGCCAGCAAGTGCAGGTGCAGACGGCCGAAGGCGGAGCGCCGGATTTTTCGCGCGAAGAGGCGCACACCGCTATCGGCACGCGCGTCGAAATCAAAGTGGACCGCAAGCCTTGGGAAGAGCGCGTGCGGAAATATACCGCCGCATTCAGCAAGTCGCCGGAAGTTTTGAATTCCATCGCCACTTTCACTGCGCTGGGCATGAATCAGTATCAGGTGAACACCGAAGGCACCAAGCTCGCTTTCGGCCAGGTCCACTACCGGCTTGAGCTTTACGTCCAAAGCAAAGCGCCCGATGGCATGGACATCAACCGCTACGCCAATTTCGATTGGCTCGACCCCAAAGACGCTCCGTCCGACAAAATCGTCTTCGATCGCATTCAAGTCATGATCCAGGAAACCGAAGCGCTCGATAAGGCCCCGCTCGTGGATCCTTATGCAGGCCCCGCGCTGCTCACCGGACGCGCCGCTGCCGTCTTCTTTCACGAAGTTTTCGGCCACCGCGCGGAAGGCTTCCGCCAGAAGGATATCAACGAGGGCCAGACCTTCACCAGCAAAGTCGGCGAGCAGATTTTGCCCTCGTTCATTTCGATCAAGGACGATCCCACCGCGGCAGCGTTCGGCGGCCAAATGCTGCTGGGCAATTATGCGTTCGACGACGAAGGCGTGCCGTCGGAACCCGTGCAGCTGGTGGATCATGGCGTGCTGAAAACCTTTCTGATGTCGCGCTCTCCGCTCGTCACCATTTCAAATTCGAATGGACACGGCCGCCGCCAACTCGGCTTCGTTCCCGTCGCGCGCCAGGGCAACCTGATCGTTTCCAGCTCGCATACCGTCACGAACGATCAGCTTCGCCAGCAGCTCATCGCGCTAGTCAAACAGCAGAACAAGCCCTTCGGCCTGCTGATTGACGACATCGCCGGCGGCTTCACCTTCACCGGCCGCCAGCAGCCGCAAGCGTTCCAAGTTTTGCCGCTGGTGGTTTACAAAGTGTTTCCCGATGGCCGCCCCGACCAGCTGGTGCGCGGCGTGGATATCGTCGGCACGCCACTCGTCTCGCTGACGAAAATCGTCGCCACCGGCGACACGCCGGATATTTTCAACGGTTACTGCGGCGCGGAGTCCGGCTCCGTGCCGGTTTCCGCCGTCGCGCCCGCCATCTTGATTTCTGAAATGGAAGTGCAGAAGAAAGAAACTTCCACCGACAAGCCGCCGATCCTGCCGCCGCCGGCACATGATCCGCAAGCAAAGGGGCAAGCTCAGTGAGGACTTTCGGAACGATTGTAATGCTCGCCGCGTGCGCGCTTCCGCTTTCCGCCGCCACCACCACGCACCCAAAAAATACTGTGCCAGTCATGCCCGTGCCCGCGAATTCGCCTGCCGCGGTGCCGCAAGCGGCCGTGCCGGAATCCGAAAGCGACAAGACCCTGCACGCCATGCACGACGAAATGGAACGCGCGCGCACTCGCTTGCAGCTTCCCGGCGTCGAAAAACCGTTCTACCTCGAATACCGGCTGATGGATCTGGACGTCCGCGCCGTCACTTCCTCCTTCGGCGCGCTGGTTTCCACATCCACCACGCGCAATCGCTTCATGAGCGTGGACGTGCGCGTCGGCAATTATCACCTGGACAGTTCGAATTTCATCAGCGAAGACGGCTTCCAGGGTTTCCTCGGTTCCACCGGCGAAGTCGGCATCGACCGCGATTACCATTCGCTGCGCCAGGATTTGTGGCTGGCCACCGACCAGGCTTACAAGCAAGCCGTCACGCAGATGTCGCTGAAGCAATCTTTTCTGCGCAGCCTCACCAAGCCGCCCGAAATTGACGACTTCTCCCAGGCCGCGCCGCTGGTGAAGATAGACGCGCACGCCGAGCCTGACTGGACCTCGCGGAACTGGGAAGAGGAATCGCGCACAGCGTCCGCGGCGCTGACGAATTTTCCGCACCTCAGCGGCTCGCGCGTGAATTACTACATGATTTACGTCACCTACTATTTGATGAACAGCGAAGGCACCACCGTTCGCAGTTCGCGCAGCGTGGCCGCCATCGAAGCGGCTCTCGATACCACAGCCGACGACGGTATGGCTCTGCACGATTATTACGCCACGTACGTCACGAAACCGTCGGACCTCCCCGATCCTGCCGCAGTCGGCAGTTCGCTCGCGCAGACCGGCACCGAATTGATGACCATGCGCCAAAGCCCGCTGATGCAGGATTTCACCGGCCCAGTGCTTTTCGATCCGCCCGCCGCCGGATCCCTGCTCGCGCAGGCTCTCGCACCCTCGCTGTCCGGAGCCCGTTCGCCGCTTTCCACCATGCCCGCTTTCGATGAAATCATGGAACGCATGGGCGGGCGCAGCGAATGGTCCGGCCGCGTGAATACGCGCGTGCTTCCCGCGAACGTATCGCTCATGGACGATCCTACGCTCAAAGAATTCAACGGCCAGCCGCTGCTGGGAAATTACGAAATTGACGACGAAGGCGTGAAAGCTCAGCGCGTCGAACTAGTCGAAAATGGCTCGCTGAAAAATTTACTGATGTCGCGCCGCCCCGGCCCCGATTTTTCCGCGTCCAACGGCCACGCGCGCTCGGCCCTGCTTTCGGACGCGCGTCCGCTCTCGAGCAATCTGTTCCTGCAAGCTAATGGCGGATTGAACCAGGCCGCCCTGAAAAAGAAATTTCTCGACGCTTGCCGCGACGACGGCCACGAATGGTGCTTGGAAGTGAAGCGCATGGATAATCCCGCGCTTTCCTCTATCCGCCAGGAAGATTTCAGCGAATTTCTCGGAGGCATCGCCGGCGGCGTCGCCAGCGGCACACGCATTCCGCTCGTCGTCTATCGCGTGTACGTTTCCGACGGCCGCGAGGAAATGGTTCGCGGCGGCCACATCGAAGGCCTGCAACTACGCGCCATCCGCAATATCCTCGGCATTGGCGACGACGAAACCGTGTTCCCCTACATGCAGAGCACCCAGAATGGATTCGCCGGCACCGCGCTCGGAGCCTTCGGGTCAGCCAACGGCGGCATCCCCAGCACGGTAGTCACTCCATCCCTGCTGCTAGACGAAATCGAATTCCGCGGCTTCCACGGCGAACCCCGCCGCCTCCCGCTAGTTCCTGCTCCATCCTTAAAGTAATCGCGTTCCGTAGGGGCGGATCTTAGACCCGCCCGCCTTTCCCTTACTTTCTCTCTTCGTTGACTTGGCTCTAGCGGCAACCTAAGATGTCCGCCACATGCCCGGTTCCGCTTCCTTGATTGGTCAGACCATCTCGCACTATCGCATCATCGAAAAGCTCGGTGGTGGCGGCATGGGTGTGGTCTATAAGGCCGAGGACCTGAAGCTCGGCCGATTTGTGGCTCTCAAATTCCTGCCCGACGACGTAGCCAAGGATCCGCAAACTCTCAGCCGTTTTCAGCGCGAAGCCAAGGCGGCCTCCGCGCTGAATCATCCCAACATCTGCACCATCTACGAAATTGACGATCACAGCGGCGAAGCGTTCATCGCCATGGAATTTCTGGATGGTACCACGCTGAAGCATCGCATCGCCGGACAGCCGATGGACACCGATGTGCTACTCGGCCTGGCGATCGGGATCACCGACGCTCTGGATGCCGCGCACAGCAAGGGCATCGTGCACCGCGACATCAAGCCCGCGAATATTTTTGTTACCGAGCGCGGCAATGCCAAAATTCTGGACTTCGGCCTCGCCAAGCAACTGCGCCGCGCCGTCGTCCATAGCGTCACGCAAGATGCCGTACTCGCAGCACAGATGACCGCGGGAGTGAACCCGGAAGATCTCACCAGCCCCGGCGTCGCGGTAGGCACGGTCGCGTACATGTCGCCCGAGCAAGTTCGCGGGAAGGAACTGGACGCGCGCACCGATCTTTTTTCCTTTGGCGTGGTGCTCTACGAAATGGCGACGGGGGCACTGCCGTTTCGCGGAGAAACTTCCGGCGTGATTACCGACGCGATTTTGAATCGCGCGCCGGCAAGCCCGTTGCGCCTGAACCCGGACATCCCCGCGAAGCTCGAAGACATTATTCACAAGGCGCTCGAGAAAGACCGCGACCTGCGCTACCAGAATGCCTCGGACATACGCGCCGATTTGAAGCGCGTGAAACGCGACAGCGACACCGGTCGTTCGGCTTCCTACCAGACGCAGCCGCCAGACGAAGCGTCCGCAAGATTATCGAATTCGTCGCCAGTTTTAGCGCAAGGCTCGTCTGCCCAGGCGTCATCCAGTCGCCGCTCCGCAATCTCACTCGCTGCGGAATCCGAGCTAGCCTCAGCCGCCACAAATTTTTCATCATCGCCTGCCGCGCCTTCCTGGCAGCGCTTCGTGCCCTGGGTGTTTGCCGCCATTCTCGCTGCCGGATTGCTCGTCGCTTTATTCGCGTTGCGCGAAGCTTGGCATCCTGCCGCGCGCAAGCCCGTGGAACTCTCGCTGTGGATTCCCTCGAACCAGCAGTTCGAGCTAGGCGCTGGGCCGGCCGTGATTATCTCTCCCGATGGGACGCGCCTCGCCTACGTCTCGCGCGAGGGCAGTTCCAGCGTAGATCAACTCTACGTGCGCGAACTGGACAAACTAGCCGCTGTGCAGCTCGACGGCGCGGCGGGAGCGGGCGCGCCGTTTTTCTCCGCGGACAGTCAATGGATCGGCTTTTTCGTTGAGGGAAAATTGAAGAAAATCTCGGTGCGTGGCGGCGCCCCGGTTGCGTTGTGCGATGCCGTCGGCGGTCGCGGTGGAGATTGGGGCGCAGACGGCTCGATTATCTTTCCAAATCAATTCCTCAGCGCGCTCTACCGCGTTTCCGCGGATGGCGGCACACCGGTGCAGGCTACGCGTCTCGATACCGCTCGATTCGAGACAACACACCGCTGGCCGCAATTCCTCCCGGGCCAAAAAGCGGTGCTCTTCACGGCATCGTCGGACAATAACTTTTTCGGTCATGCCAGCGTGGACGTAGCGCCGCTCGATACCGGCGTCCCCAAGGTGCTGGTGGAAAATGCCTACTTTGGCCGCTACCTCAGCGGAGGTTATCTCGCCTACGTGTCGCAAGGCACGGTGTTCGTTGCTCCCTTTGATGCCAGCGCATTGAAAATCACCGGCACCGCGATTCCGGTGATGCAGGGAGTGAACTACGATATGTCCAACGGCAGCGCGCAGTTCAGCATGTCCAGGGACGGCACATTTGTTCATTTGGATGGCGGCTCGGCCGCGCAAGATGTGAATGTCGTCCTGATGGATCGCAAGGGCAACGCCTCGGTTTTGATGAGCGGTCAGCCGGACGCCGCTGGCCCGCGCCTCTCTCCCGACGGCAAGCGCCTCGCCTTTCAGCAGGGCTCCGGCAACATTTGGATTTACGACATCGAGCGCAAAACCACTTCTCGTGCAACGCTTGGTTCTGCCGTAGCCGCGACGCCTATCTGGACTCCTGACGGCCAGCGTCTGACCTACGAGCATCCTCGCACCACACAACAACGCCCCGGACAAGCCATCTTCTGGGAACGCGCGGATGGCACCGGCGACGAACAGACTTTGAGCCCGGAAACAATTTTGAACGCCTCGCCGAATTCGTGGTCCCCAGACGGCAAAGTCCTGGCATTCCAGGGGTTCTCAAAAGACGGAAGCTGCTGTGAGATCTGGACTCTCACCCTCGACGAATCAGGGAAGCCCGGGGAACCGCGTCCAGTTGCCGGGGTAGCGAAGGGTTTTATGGCGACCTTTTCCCCCGATGGGCGCTGGTTGGCCTACGCTTCGTCAGAATCCGGCACCATTCAGATTTATGTGGTGCCCTTTCCCGGGCCGGGAGGCAGATGGCAAATCTCCCCACGATTCGGCGTGGAGCCGCGCTGGTCGAAGAGCGGACACGAACTGTTCTACTTGGACGGATCAGGGCTCGTCGCGGTGCCCTACGCGGTGGAGAAAAACACTTTCCAACCCGGCCAACCGCAAGTTCTTTTCGCCAAGAACTTCGAGATGCGCGCTCCGCTCGGCTCCTACGATGTGATGCCCGATGGCCAGCACTTCGTGATGTTTCAGCTTACCAGCGGCAGAATTGCCGCGGCCTCCGGACCCACGGTAGCCCTCAACTGGATTGACCAAGCCCGCCAACTCGTAGCCGCCGGCCAAAGCGACGCGGCCCACCAGTAATCGTTATACTCACTCGGCACCCACTCGCGATTTGACAGCGATGTTATAATGATTAACAGAACATGCAAGTAACTGCAAAACGCGCTGGCGGTTCACCCGGGGACTAGATGCTTTCCCCGGCGGCACGGCCCCTCCCTTTGAGGCCCGCCGCCCCGGCCTACGATTTTTTTAATCGACACTATGAAATATTAGGCTTTCACGTAAGTCGCTCAAAACAAACAGCCGCGCCATTTCTAATCGACACCTTTTTTGGCCTTCTGAGCGAACCTCACGGCGGCGCCACAGCGTATAATCCCCCGATGGCTTTTGACGCACTTGAACGCGCATCCCGTGAAAAGCGCTGGGCGGCGCTGGCCTCCGTAGGCTCGGCCATTCTGCTCGTCTCGCTGAAAATATTTATTGCGGTTCGCACCGGCAGCCTGGGCATTTTGTCGGAAACGCTGCATTCCATCCTCGATCTTGTGGCCGCGGTCATCACTTATCTTTCCGTGCGCGTCGCAGACAAGCCTGCGGACGCGGATCACCTCTACGGTCACGGCAAAGTGGAAAGTTTCTCGGCGTTTGTCGAAACGGCGCTGCTGCTCTTCACTGCCGTGTACATCATTTGGGAAGCTTTTCAGCGGTTGCTCTTCCATACCGCGCACATCCGCCCCAGCTTGCTGGCAATCTTGGTTCTCGCGTTGTGCATGGGCATTGATTTCGTCCGCTCGCGCGCATTGAATCGCGTTGCCGCAAAATATCCTAGCGAAGCGCTGGAAGCCGACGCACTGCATTTTTCCACGGACGTGTGGAGCACCTTCGTCGTCATTCTCGGCATTTCCGGTGCGTGGCTGGGCGCGCGCTACGGAATTCCCGGGCTGGACACGCTGGACGCCGTCGCGGCGCTAGGCGTGGCGGGCGTGATTATCTGGATCGGCTCGCAGCTCGGCAAACGCACGGCCGACGCGCTACTGGACGTGGCTCCTCACGGTCTGCGCGAACGCATCGAAACTGCAGTGGACAAGACCGAAGGCGTGCTGCAGTCCGAACGCGTGCGCGTGCGCCGCGCCGGCCAGCGCTATTTCGTGGATGTGACCATCAGTGTGCCGCGCACCGCGAGCCTGGAGCAAGCCCACGCCGCCAGCAACGCCGTGGAAAAACGCATCGCGCAGATTGTTCCCGCGGACGTTGTGGTGCACGTCGAACCCCGCGCCAAGACCGACGAAAATCTCTTTGAAACCATTCGCGCCATTGCACAGCGGCGCGGCCTCGCGGTCCATGAACTTTCCGCGCACCAGTTCGATCATCGCCTGTTCATCGAGCTGCATCTGGAAGTGGACGAAGGCTCAAGCCTGCGCGAAGCGCACCGTCGCGCCTCCGAACTCGAAGAGGATATCCTGAAGGAAACCGATCCGCGCGCGCTGGTAAATATCCACATCGAACCGCTGGGAGTGAAAATCGGCGGCGGCGAAGAGATGAAGGAACTTTCGCGCACCGTGCAGGAGTTTCTGAATTCACTGCAGTCGGAATACCACGAACTCACGGACTGCCACGAAGTCCACGTCCGCGGCGTGGATCACAAAATTTTGGTGTCCTGCCACTGCGCCATGGACGGCAGTCTCCCGATCACCGAAGTCCACGACATCACCGCCGCCCTAGAGGATCGCGTCAAAGAACGTTTCCCCCAAATTTTTCGCCTAACAATTCATCCCGAGCCGGTCGAGGAGAGTTGATACGAAAATTATCCTCGCGACGCAAAAACCTGCGCGGCAAGCGCGATCAGCGCTGGGAAACATTCCAGTACATACCGCGGCTCCGGCGTTTCCACGAACTTCGCGAAGTATAGTGTGCGCACCACGCAGAACAATATCAGCAACGCCCAACCGGGCCGTCGTCGCGCCACCCAAGCTCCAGCCAGCGCGAGAGCGATATAAATAATGTTCACCACGCTCAGCCCCAAAGTAACCAGAAAATCCGGCCGGTCGTCCTGCCACTCGTCGCGCAGCGGCCACAAGTGCCCTGAAGAAGGCAGCAACTCGACGCGCGGGGTGAACCACAGCGTCAAAGTGCGCAGCAACGGAACTTTCACGTACGTCCGCAACGGATGCCGCTCGGTGCGCTCGCGCGCGATCTCGCGGAATTCCTGGTCGAGCGGCGGATCGATCGTCAGCGCTTCGTTGTATTCGTCGAGCAAATCCGCCATGCGCTCTTTCTCGTCCTGCGAATCGAACGCATACGTGGGAATCTGGTCAATCGCAATCTCTTCTTCGTTCACTTTCCACTGCGTCAAATACACGTCGCGGTATCGCCACATCCAAGTGTTCGTCCAAGCGCTGAATCCCAGCGGAGTGTATTCACCCGGCAACTCGCTGTACCGCGGCGCAAGAAACTGCACGTCGTGCAACGTGTTCCAATTGCGCGCCGCCCAAGGCACCAACGGTATCAGCAATCCCAAACCCATCAGCAGCCCCGCACGAATCAGTTTCATCCAATCCGTCGGCCGCCACCATTTCGCCACCAGCACCAATCCCGCTGCAAACAGCAGCAGCGGAGTTTCCGGCCGCACCAGAGTGCCAAATCCCACCACGATTCCAGCGAGCAGCCACGGATTCGCGAGGAACGACCCAGCACGCGCGACCTGCGCGCCGCCAACATCCGTCTGCAGCAGCACCAGAATCGCGAGCGCCGTCAGAAAGATCACCAGTGTCTCAGTGAGCACCACAGCCGTGTAATTGGCCGTAAATGGGCACAGCGCCGCCAGCCACAACCCCGCGAGCGCCACGCGTCGCCGCGAACTTTCCGGCGCCAGCCGCGCGGCAATCAACGCGATCACGAAGCACGTCACCAAGTCCACCACCACCTGCGACAGCATGGCGGCGCGCGGCGACTGCCCGGCCACTGCAAACACCGCCGCCAGAAACGCCGGATACCCCGGGACGCGCATATCCACGGGCGTGAGCTGCCCATGCACCGCAAATCCGTACACGCCGTTCTTCAACCAGTTCCACGCCAACTCGATGTAAAATGGAGCGTCGCCCGTATCCGTGACCGGAAATTTCAGCACCAGGTACACCCGCAGTGCCAGTCCAGCAGCTACCGCGGCGGCGACGTTCGCGCGCATCTTATTGATGGGAGTCATTGACACCGTCTTAAGGGCCAGCTAGCTTGGATTGTCTGAATGCCTGAACGCAAGCCAATTTTCTACGATCAGGAACGCCGCCGCTGGCGTCGCACGCGCCGCGTGCTGGAAATTACCGGCGGGCTTTTCACGCTCATCCTGGTCGTTTTCGTGGTCAACGTTTTTCGTAAGCCCGAGCTGCCGGACATACTTTCCGCGGCCACGCACTGGAATATCCATGCCGTCCCCACAAAACTGAAATCCAAGACGGCACCGCGCGGCCGCAAACGCAAAATAGCTGCGCTGGGCAAGGTGCCGCAGAACTACGATCCGCTGCGCGCGGCGTTTTACGTGGCCGACGATCCCACCAGCCTCGCTTCCCTGAAACTGCATTACCACGACATTGACTTGCTCATTCCCGAAGCGCTGCACGCTGCTTCGGCGGACGGCCGCCTGGATATCGAGCAGGACCCCAAGCTTCTGACGTGGATGCAGGCCAGCACGATCGAGCTGCCGGTGATGTCGATGGTCAACAACTACGACGGGAAAACGTGGGTCACCAAAGAGCTCGCGGAAATGCTGGCGAGCCCCGTGGCGCGCGAACGCTTGTCGAAATCGTTGGCGGATTTCGCCAGCGCGCAGCGCCAGTCCGGCATCGTGGTGGATTTCGAACTGGTGCCGCAAAGCAGCCAGCCGGATTTCGCGCGCTTCATTCACGATCTCGCGACGGCCATGCACGCCACAAACCTCAAACTCATGGTCGCACTCCCCGCCGCGGACTGGAGTTACGACTACAAATATCTGGCGGCGCAGGCCGACGCCGTCATCCTGATGAACTACGATTTGCACTATCCGACATCGGACGCCGGACCCATCGCGCCGCAGGACTGGTTCGAACGCAACATCGAAAACATAGTGAAGATTGTTCCGCCCGAAAAGATTGTCATGGGCATCGCGAACTACGGCTACGACTGGCCGGCGAAAACCAAGAAAGTTCCGCACCCGATCGCGCAGGCGATGACTTTCCAGCAGGGAATTATTACCGCGGTCGAATCGGAATCAGACGTTACTTTCGATCCCGACTCGCTGAATCCGCACTATTCCTACGAAGACGAACAGAACCAGATTCACAACGTCTGGATGCTCGATAGCGTCACGGCCTACAACGAGCTGCGCGCCGCCGAGCGCGCCGGCGTGCGCGGCACGGCCCTCTGGCGCCTGGGCATGGAAGATCCTTCCATCTGGTCTATCTGGGACGCCACTCATTCCACCGACGCGATTCGCGCAAAAATCGAGGAAGTTCCGCCGGGCTACGATTTAATTCTGGAAGGCGCGGGCGATATCTGGCGCATCACCGCCACGCCACAGAGTGGCCGCCGCACGTTTGATTACGATGCCACCAGCGACGTCTTCGATGACGAGTCCTACCAAAGTTATCCGCTTTCCTGGCGCATCGAACAGATGGGCGCGGCGCCGCACAAAGTGGCGCTGACGTTCGACGATGGCCCCGACGTGGAATGGACGCCGAAAATTCTCGATATCCTCCAGCAGAAACATGCGCCGGCAGCATTTTTCGCCATCGGCGAGTCTGCCAATCAGGATCCGCAGCTGGTGAGGCGCGCCTACCAACTCGGCAATGAAATCGGCAATCACACCTTCACGCATCCGGACTTCGAGACCATCTCGAAATCGCAGCTGCAGATTGAATTAAATCTGACGGAACTGCTGATTGAGAGCAATCTGGGCGTGAAGACGCTGCTTTTCCGGCCTCCCTACGGAATCGATCACCAGCCCGAAACCGCGAGCGAAATTCAGATGCTGCCGCTTCCGCAGGCCATGGGTTACATCATCGTCGGCGCGCAGATTGATCCGCACGATTGGGGCGAACCGAATGGCGGCGCTCCTCCGACGAGCGACATAATTGTGCAGCGCGTGCTGCACGATGCCACCCTCGGCCGGGGCAACATTATCCTGATGCACGATGGCGGCGGGAATCGCTCCAATACAGTCGCGGCGCTGCCGCAGATTATTGACGGGCTGCGCGCCAAAGGCTACGAATTCGTTTCCGTTTCCGATCTGCTGGGGCAATCGCGCGCGCAAGTGATGCCGCCGCTTTCGCACCAGGAATGGCTGATGGTTCGTGCCGATGCTTTTATCTTTGAAGTGTTCCGCTGGTTCCGCGCGGGAATTGCATTCATTTTCATGGCCGGGATTCTGTTGGTCAGCGGTCGCGCGTTGATTATTGGCATGCTGGCGCTCATCGAAAAATTGCGGCCCGCGCCCGCCGATCACCCCGAGTACAAACCTAACGTGACCGTCTTGATTCCTGCTTATAACGAAGAGGCCGCGATCGTCCAGACGGTGCAGGCGGCGCTCGCTTGCGATTATCCCAAGCTCGAAGTTCTCGTTGTGAACGATGGCTCTACGGATCGCACCGCCGACCTGGTCAACGCAAATTTCTCGCGCGAACCCCGCGTACGCCTCATCAGCCAGCCCAATCGCGGCAAGCCCGCCGCGTTGAATCATGGCCTCGTGGAAGCCACCGGCGAAGTAATTGTTTCCATTGACGGCGATACTATCGTTGATCCCGAAGCGATTCCACGCCTGGTGCGCCATTTCGCCGACTCCAAGGTGGGTGCCGTCGCAGGCAACGTGAAAGTAATGAATCGCAATCGCTGGCTCACGCGCTGGCAGGCGCTGGAATACATCACCAGCCAGAACCTGGAAAAACGCGCTTTCGATCTTCTGAATTGCATCCCGGTGGTGCCGGGCGCCGTGGGCGCGTGGCGCACCGAATTGCTTCGCGCGAACAATGGATTTTCCGGCGACACGGTTGCAGAGGATACCGACCTCACGCTAACCATCCGCCGCAACGGCTGGAAGATTCTTTACGACGAAGACGCCATCGGCCGCACCGAAGTCCCCGAGACCGTCGAGACGCTGATTCGTCAGCGCTTTCGCTGGACGTTTGGCACGATGCAGGCCGTCTGGAAGCATCGCGACGCGGTGGGCAAGCCGCGCTACGGCACGCTGGGTTGGATCGCCATACCAAATATTGTGATGTTCCAGATTATTTTGCCGCTCGTCTCTCCGCTGATTGATTTGCTTTTCCTGCTTTCGATCGCGCTGTGGGGCCTCGCGCAATTGCGCATCGCGCAACTGCCGCAATTGTGGACGCTGCAGGACGTCGAGCGCTCCCTGATTTTTTTCGCGCTCTTTATGCTCATTGACCTCTTCACCTGCGTGGTCGCCTTCGCGCTGGAAAGGCACGAAGATTGGACTCTGCTCGCGCCGCTCATCCTCCAGCGTTTTTATTACCGGCAAATGATGTACGTGGTTTTGTTCCGCGCGCTGAAGGAAGCGGTGCAGGGCCGCCCGGTTGGATGGCGCGGCGTCGAGCAGCACCCTCCGGTGCCCCTTCCTGCGGCGTCCAGCGTGAAACGCGAGGCGTGAAGCAGTATGCGGGAATCTTTGCGTCTTGTTCGGGGGTTGCTTCCTTTTCCTCTACAGTTATAGAAACAGTACTTTAAGGCGAATACCTGATTGGAAGAATTTTGTCTCCGGTGTAGTGTTTTCCTAGAGCGCAGGTGTCGGCACTGACCAAGGTGCTCGGTGCCCGCCAATGAAATCGAAATCCGAACGAACCAACTCAATTTGACAGGAGGAAGTAACGCCCATGCAAAATCGTTCGAAGATTCGCAGTGCCATAAAGGTAGCGACGGCGATGGCAGCACTGGCCGGTTTTCTGGCATTTTCTTCCATGTCCGCGCGCGCGGACGACGGTTGCCAGCACGCTATCGCGAGAATTGACCATAACCTGCACGAGGCCATTGAGCATCATGGCCCCAACAGCAAGCAGGCCGACCACTGGCGCCATGAACTCGCGGAGCAACGCGAACGTTGCTGGAAAGCAGATCACAGGTGGTGGGATGAGGATGGGCACAGGTGGCGCACGGATCACGATTGGGATGACCACGATCACGATCATTAATTTGCTGCCGTAAGCGATCGCTCTTGGACTGCGCCGCTTTCCGCGGAAAGCGGCGCAGCGCCCCTTTTCAATAGATCGTTTCGAACGTCGCGTGTGCACACCGCACGAATCGCGATAGCCAGTAGCGTCGTAACCAATTCATACACGGCAATTTCGCGCCCGCTAGCACAATAGTTTTGCGGAAACCGCCAGCCTTCTGCTAGCATCAAAGCTCGTGATGGGCTGCATCCCGATTTCCGGGAGCGGCACCGGAGGATCAAATGAGTGTGGCACCGCGTGCGGGCAACGGTAAAGTGACCGTGCCTGACATACTTTCCCGCAAGACGCGTTCCCTCGCAGGCCATTTCGAAACCAAGCAAAAAATTACGTGCCTCACGGCCTATGACTATTCCACCGCGCTGCTGCTCGATGAGGCCGGCGTCGATATTATTCTCGTCGGCGATTCGCTGGGCATGGTGGTGCTCGGTTACGAGAACACGCTGCCAGTGACGCTCGACGAAATGGTGCACCATACGCGCGCAGTGCGGCGCGGCACCCGGCGCGCGTTGCTCGTCGCTGATATGTCGTATGGCAGCTTTCACATTACTCTCGACGAATCCGTGCGCAACGCCGTGCGGCTGGTGAAGGAAGGCGGGGCCGAAGCGGTGAAGGTGGAAGGCGGCGAGCGCCGCATTGAACTTATTGCCCGCCTCGTAGAATCCGAAATACCGGTGATGGGCCACGTGGGCCTCACGCCGCAATCCATTCACGCGCTTGGCGGATTTCACGTTCAGGGCAAGACCGCCGACGCGGTGCGCCAGCTTGAACGCGACGCGCGCGCCGTCGAAGCTGCCGGGGCGTTCTCGGTGGTGCTTGAATCCGTGCCGCGCGATCTCGCCGCGCGCATTACCGAAAAGTTGCACATTCCCACCATCGGCATCGGCGCCGGCCCGGAGTGCGACGGACAGGTGCTGGTGTTCCACGATCTGGTGGGCCTCACACCGGGCCACAAGCCGAAATTCGCGCGGCAGTATGTGAACCTGGCCGCGGAAATTTCCCGCGCGGTCACCAGCTATTGCGACGATGTCCGCCGCGGCGATTTTCCATCGGATACCGAATCGTTCCACTCGCCCGCGCAGTTGCGCGAGCAGCTGCTGACGCGCCAGCGAACCTGACGCGTGCCGTGCGCCGCTCGGCGCCAAATCGAATCATCAGGAGGCTTCCAGTGAACGCGGAAGATTTTCGCCTGCTGTACGATTACAACTCCTGGGCCAACTATCGCGCGCTCGCTACCTGCTCGCAGCTCACGGAAGAACAGTACACGCGCGACATGGGCTCCAGCTTTCGTTCCGCGCGCGACACGCTGGTACACGTCATGCTGGTGGAATGGCTGTGGCTGGAACGCTGGCACGGCCGCTCGCCGAATTCCTTCGCCCCTAGTTCGGAATTTCCAAACGCGGAATCCGTCCGGGCCCGCTGGGCGGAAATTGACAGCGACTTGACGGATTACATCGCTTCGCTCACGCCGGAGGATGTGCAGCGCGTGGTTCATCACAAGACCACGGCCGGCGTGCCGCAAGCGCAGCCACTTTGGCAAATGCTGCAGCATCTGGTGAACCACGGCACGTACCATCGCGGCCAGATCACCACGCTGCTCCGTCAATTAGGCGCGAAGGCTACCGGCACGGATTTGATTACGTTCTATCGTGAACGCGCCGCGCAGGCGAGCGCCAAAGCATGAGGCACGCTCACCGCCGCTGCTTGCGCAAATCTCATCTGCATTTCACCTGAGCGTCCGCCTCCGCCCGCTCCCATGCAAACCATCCACACCATCGAATGGATGAAGCAAATTGCGCACGAAGCCCGCGCGCGGGAACGCATTCTAGGCCTCGTACCTACCATGGGCGCGCTGCATGAAGGGCATTTTTCGCTGATTCGCGCCGCGCAACGTGAATGCGCGCCGGTGGTCGTCTCCCTCTTCGTCAATCCCAAGCAATTTGGCCCGGCGGAAGACCTCAGTAAATATCCTCGCACGCTGGAAGCAGACCGCGCCGCGCTGGAAGCGCTGGGCGTGGATTATCTTTTTGCGCCGTCGCCGCAGGAAATGTATCCGCCGGGTTTTCGCACCGCGGTCGTCGTGGAAGGATTGAGCGACCGGCTCGAAGGCCGTTCGCGTCCCGGTCATTTTCGCGGCGTCACCACGGTGGTGCTGAAGCTTTTCGAAATCGTGCAGCCGCGCTTCGCCTATTTCGGCCGCAAAGACGCGCAACAGGCGCGCCTGATCCGCCAGATGTCCGCCGACCTGAATCTCGATACCAGCGTGATGGTTTGCCCGATCGCGCGCGAAGCCGATGGCCTGGCGCTTTCTTCGCGGAATGTATATCTGAAAGGCGAAGAGCGCCGCGCCGCCGCGGCGCTGTCACGCTCTCTCGCAGCCGTGCGCGACGAAATCGCCAAAGGCGAGCGCGACGCCAACCGCTTGCTGGCCGCTCTGCGCCGCGTGCTGGCGCCGAAACCGCGCGTCGCGCTCGACTACGCCGAAATTGTAGATAGTGAAACACTGGAGCCAATCGCCAATCTGCGCGGCACGTGCTACGTGCTGCTAGCCGCTAAAGTGGGAGACACGCGTCTGATTGACAACGCGCTGATCGAGCCAGACGGCGATTCCTTCCGCGTCACGATTTAGCGGGTTCCCGCAGGACCGCTCCGTGCCAAAACGAAACTTCGCTGCACGAATATTTCGCCAGTGGCAGCGTACTGCCAGCGCGATTGCGATTGACACGCACGGAGCGCAGCGTTAGGCGTGCCATGCACGCGATAAACTGCTCGCGTGATTTTCGTTCCGAGCTTTTCCGGCCCCCTGGACCGCCCCTCGCCAACTAGTTGTCAGGCAATTTCTCGGCCACAAGCACGACCACACGTAACCAAATACGGAGGAAAAGCATGCTGAAGAAGACTTGCATCGTCTTGGTTTTCGCTTTTGCACTGGCACTGGGCTCGGCCCTGATTGCGACTCCGACCGGGGCGCAGGACCAAACCTATTACACCTACGTTTCAGAATGGAATGTGCCGCGCGGCCAGTGGAGCGCGTTCGAGAAGGAACGCGATCAGCAGAACGCAGCGTTGCAGCATCTCGTTGCAGACGGCACGATCATAGCTTGGGGCAACGATGCGAATTACGTGCACACCGAAGACGGCTACTCACACGAAGACTTTTTCGTCGCCACCAGCCGAGCCGGAATTCTGAAGACAGTGGACACTCTACGCCCGCCAGCAACCGGAGGCTCCTATACTTCCGTCACCAAGCATAAGGATATGTTCCTGCACACGATAGCGCACGGCGGGAAGACGTCTTCCGCGACGACCGGTTACGTCCGCGTAGGTTTCTGGATGGCCAAGCCGGGCGAGGGCGACGCGTTTGTGGAGCATGTGAAAAAATATATTCTGCCCATGCTGGACGCGGAGATCGCCGACGGCACCGCATTGATGTACAACTTCGACACCGAGGACATTCACACCGATCCGCAAGGGACGTACACCCTAGCAGTCGTTTATCCCAGCGGCGAGGCAATGGACCGGGCCTATGCGCGATTGGCAGCCACAATGAAAGACAATCCAGCGGTGGGAGAAATGATTTCAAACTTCACGGTTAGCGAGGCACACCGCGACTACCTCGGCAAAATCTCGGCTTACCAACACAAATAATCGCGTTCGCTTCGTCACGCGTTCTCCGGGGAGGGCCCACGTCCTCCCTGGAGAATTATTTCGCGCTCATCGCCGCCAGCACTTCGCTGGCGTGCCCTTTGGGCGTTACCTTGTCCCAAATGGCGCGGATCTTTCCATCCGGACCGATCCAGTACGTCATCCGCACGATTCCCAGAAACGATTTTCCCAGGAAAGTCTTCATGCGCCGCGCGCCGTATGGTTCGATCACTTCGAATTCCGTGTCCGCGAGCAGCGGGAAAGTCAGTTTGTGCTTCACCTTGAATTTTTTCTGCGCTTCGACGGAATCGCCGCTGCAGCCGACGATGGCGGTGTTCAGTTCATCGAATTGCTTGAGGGCGTCACGAAACTCGGACGCTTCGTTGATTCAACCCGGAGTATTCGCTTTCGGATAAAAATAAAGGATCACGTTTTTGTCGCGATAATCTCGCAGCGAAACGGTCGCGCCACTGTCGTCTGTCACCTGAAAGTGCGGAGCCTTGTCGCCTACTTTGAGCATCTCGATTCTCCCAGCCGGGTGCGTGCTAAATCTCCGCCAGCGCGCGGTGCAGAATTTCGCTTACGATTTACTCGATGGCGCGGTGGCCGACGCAGTGTCGTCGCGGTCGTCCGCGGGCTCGTCACCGCGCAAGGCCGTCAGTACTTCGGCCGCGTGCCCTCGGGGGACCACGCCGTTCCAAATCTTCACGATCTTGCCGTCCGGCCCGATCCAGAAAGTGGTGCGCACGATTCCCATGAACGTCTTGCCCAAAAAGCTTTTCATCCGCCGCGCGCCGTACGCTTCGATCACTTCGAATTCCGTGTCGGCCAGCAGCGGGAAATTCAGGTTCAGCTTCTTGCTGAATTTCGATTGCGCCTCCACGGCGTCCGCGCTCACTCCGGCGATTTCCGCGTTCTGCGCCTGGAAATCCGCGAACATGTTGCGGAAGCCATTTGCTTCGTGAATGCAACCCGGCGTATTCGCCTTCGGATAAAAATACAAAATAAGGTGCTTGCCGCGATAGTCGGCGAGCGTTACTTTTCGCCCGTCGTCCGCCAGCACTTCAAAATGCGGTGCCTGATCGCCTTCCTTCAGCACGATGTTTCTCCTTCTGCCCCTCGACTCGTTGCTGCTTCAAGCTGCCTCGGCACACGCGCCGCGGCCGCTACGCCTCCGCCAGCACGCGCTTCAGAATTTCATTTACGATTTGCGGGTTGGCCTGCCCGCGCGTTTCCTTCATTACCTGGCCCACGAAAAATTTGAATACGCCGTCGCTTCCTGCGCGGTACTTGGCCAGATTGTCCGGGCTCTTCGCAATCACCGCGCGCGCAATCTTTTCAATCGCGCCCGTATCGGAGATCTGCGCCATGCCTTCGGACGCGATAATTTCCGCGGCTTTCTTCCCGGTATCGAACATCGTAGCGAACACTTTCTTGCCGCTGGCTGCGGTAATATCGCCGCGCTCCATGATCGAGAGCAATTCCGCCAGCGCGGCCGGTGCCACCCGACAATCCGAGATTTCCTTGCCGGCATCCTTCAATCGCCGCAGCAGTTCCACCGAAATCCAGCTGGCGGCGGCACGCGCCGGGGCGCCCGCGCGCGCGACGGCTTCGAAATAATCGGCCAGCGCGCGCGTGCCCGTCAGCACGCCCGCATCGTACGCGGCAATACCATACTCGCTGACGAATCGCGCGAGCTTGGCAGCCGGCAATTCCGGCATTTCGCTTCGCACCTGCGCCACCAGCGCCGCCGAAGCCGTGAGCGGCAGCAAATCTGGATCAGGAAAATAGCGATAGTCGTGCGCGAATTCCTTCGAGCGCATCGCCTCCGTGCGTCCGCCCGCCACATTCCATAGCCGCGTTTCTTGCGTCACGGTGCCGCCCGCCTCAATCACGGCGATTTGCCGCTCGATTTCGTATTCCAGCGCGTGCGCCAGATAGCGGAACGAATTCAGGTTCTTGGCTTCCACTTTCGTTCCGAATTTCGGCGCGCCGCGCAGCCTCACGCTGACGTTCGCATCGCAGCGCAGCGAGCCTTCTTCCATGTTGCAATCGCTCACTTCCGTGTACTCCAGCACCTGCTTCAAGGTCGTCAAATATGAATACGCTTCAGCGGACGTGCGAATATCAGGCTCGGAAACAATTTCGATCAGCGGAGTGCCGCAGCGATTGTAATCAATGTAGCTCCAGCGGTCGGAATCCGCGAAGCCTTCGTGCAGATTTTTGGCTGCATCTTCTTCCATGTGCACGCGCGTGATGCCGATGCGCTTGGCCGTACCCTCCGCTTCAATTGCGAGCGAACCCGCGAGCGCCAGCGGCAGCTCGTACTGTGAAATTTGGTAGCCCTTCGGCAGGTCAGGATAGAAATAATTCTTGCGCGCGAAGACGGACCGCTCTTGAATCTCGCATTCCAACGCCAGCGCCGCGCGAATCGCCAGCTCGCGTGCCCGGCGATTCAGCACCGGCAACGCGCCCGGCAACCCCAGACACACTGGGCAAGTATTGGAATTCGGCGCATCGCCAAAGCGCGTCGAGCAGCCGCAGAACGCTTTGGTGCGCGTCTTCAGCTGCGCGTGCACTTCCAACCCGATGACAGCTTCGTACTTCGCCACGATCTCGGGTGTCATGCGATTTGCTTCCTGAGTATCTCGGGTCATGTTGTGCCGTGCATAGCGCGGCGCTAGGCCGCCGCGAACCAAGAATTATAGCATCCGTGACAATTGTCGGGGCTGTTCTGGGGAAAAACCTGCTTTCAGACCGGAGGCGTCGCCGAGCGGGACGCGACCCGCCGCGCCAGTTCCTTCAACGAATCCTCAATAAGCCCATCGTGAAACGGCCGTATGACGCGCCAATAATTCCGCCCCTGCCAACCCGCGAAATTGGCCAAGGTGACGTTGAATACTTTCGTACCTTGCGGCATTTCCTCCAGCACCCAGCACATCAGCGCCGACGTCAGATGATTCTTGACACCCATCCCTGCTTCGTGCGGCGGGTCCACGAATTCGATGGCAAAAAAGCCATAATGTTTTCCCACCTCCAGAGGCTGCGGCGGGTGCGATACCATGCCGCGGTCCCACCCGCACAATTTCCCGATCGCCAGCCGCAAGCCAAACAACAATTTCCACCGCCGCGCCGGAAGCAGAAGCCCCTGACCGCTCAACTCCGGGAAAATCTGCTCCGGCGTAGCGGGAATTTCCATCGCATGAATATTCACGACGGCAAATTCCGGCGCTCGCCGCGCGGACCAGCTTTTGCCATGTTGTTTCAGAAAATCCGACTCAGAAGCCCTCAATTACCCCTCGTCGTCAGATGATCGTCGTCTCAATTATCCCCGTGGCTTCCTGCAGTGGGAATTTGAATTTTGAATCCGGTCATGAAATTCAAGCGCAAGGACGGAAAGCCAAAAGCCTCCTCGTATCTCTGGTTCAGGAAGTTATTCAGCCGCCCGTAGATTTCGATGCCCTTGGGCAGCTGGTAGGCGAAGCCGACGTTCAGCAGCTCGTAGCCGTGGTTGCGGAACAGGCACTGCGGCTCAAATGTGCAAGCAAAAGTTCCATCGTTCGGCTCGACGTCCAACACCGCGCCGCGAATCGTTCCGTTCATATTGAGCATCAAGCGCTTCTTGGTCCACGTCGCGTTGAATCCAGCGGCGTTGCGCGGGCGGCGAACCAGCGGTTCTCCGACGGAGAAGGGGTCGATGGGTTCCGTAAAACCGTCCAGCGCCAGAATCGCCGTATTCAACCAAGTGTACGAACCTGAAAACTCCAACGATTGAATCGGATGAATGCGAATGGTCGTTTCCAGTCCCCAGGCTCGCGACTTTCCGATGTTCTCGGAATCGAAATTGGTGGGCAGGTTGCCGGTCGTTACGATTTGATCCGTGAATTTGTTATAGAAGTAAGTGACGTCCAGAATCGCGCGGTCGTGCGCCATCCGTTGCTCGATGCCCGCATCGTAGCTGATGCTTTCCTCGGGCTTCAGCGCCGGATTATTCGTAAACGCGAGCTCGAATCCATCCGGCGCGCGGAAGCCGGTTCCAAAACTGGCGTGCAGGCGCGTGCCGCCGAAAAAGCCGTCGCCATCTCCCTGCCGCGCCACATACGCGGCGGAAATTCGCGGGGTGACCTTGGCGATGGTATTGGCGGGTATCCCTGGCTGGCCTGTGCCGTTGTTCACCGGAACGGAATCGGTTTGAATGTCGTCCACGCGCACGCCCGCGTTGATGAACCAGCGATCGGAGGGATTCCAGCGGTTTTCCGCGAAGAACGCGTAACTGTTGCGTCCCAGCAGAAACGGCAAGTCGTTGGACCCTTCAACAAAGAGATTCTTAAACTGGTCTCGGTCGTATTCGAATCCCGCTACTAGCGTATCCCTGGAAGAAATTGCGATCTCGCTCCTGGTATTAGCCACCACGCGCAGATTGTCGGTGAACGAATTGCCTTCCGACGGCGAAAAAATGGTGATGCGGTCGGTGGAAACGCTCACCGTGGTGACCTGCTGGAAGCGCGAAGAGAACTGTTCGACTTCCTGCGCCTGATAGCCAAAAAGATTCTGGTTCTGATGAGTGGCCGGATCGCGCCCGGGAAATAGATGGTCCGGGTCCGAGCCCCAGGGGCCCGGAAGCCCCACCACGCCGTTGTCGCCGAAAAAATTCACGTTGAATTTGCGGCGCGGCGAGCGCGAATAGCCCAGGCTCACCGTGGAGGTCTGATCGCGGTAACCGTCGTTCCGAATTTGTCCTCGGGTTTGCAAACGCGACAGGCTATACGCCCAACTGAATCCCTTGTTCAATCCCGCTCCAGTAGTAGCCACCCGCCAGGTGTACAAGCTGCCGGCTTCGCTCAAAAAAGAAAAATGCGGCGGGCCATCGCCTTGAATCGTTTCGATGTTGATCACGCCCGAGACAGCGTTCGATCCGTATAGCGCGCTCTCCGGGCCGCGAATCTCTTCTATTTGTTGGACGCCTTCAGCAGGCAGCGGCGCCAGATCGAACCCGCCGCCAAAATCATTGAGCTGAATTCCGTCAATCATGACCAGGTTGTAGTTCGAATTGCCGCCGCGGATGAAGGTGCTGGTGATCGTGCCGCGCCCGCCGGATTGATTGATTTCCGTTCCAGGCAATCCGCGCAATACGTCGAGCGCGGATTGCGCCGCGCGGTCGTCAATTTCCTGCTCCGAAACCACGCTTACCGAGGACGCAATTTGCGAAGTTAGCGCACCGCCCGGCGCGGCCGAGACTACCACCTTGTCGCGCAAGGCACTCAACTGCAAATGGAGATCACTGGCGCGTTTTTCACCAGCCGCCAAGTCAATACCCACCGGCAATTGATCGAATCCCGAAATCGTGGCCACGATTTGGTATTTTCCCGCGCGCAATCGCGCGAAGCTGTATTGGCCTTGCGCATTCGTGTCGCGCGTTTCCAGTTGGGCCATCGCGTAGAGCAAGGTGACATGAGCTCCGGGCACGGCTTGTCCGGCAGGATCGAAAACTGTGCCGGAAATCGCGGCGTCCTGCTGGTCATGTGAGGAGTTGGGCGTGGAGCCGTGCACGGAACCTGGCGCGATCGCGGAACCGGCTGGGGAATTATTGGGAGTTTGTGCGTGGGCGCTGCAGGTCAAAAGCAAAAATACGGAAACGAAATACAAAACGGCGGAGCGTAGTCTCATTTTTCCTCCTCTCCCTCTCGCGCGGGAGTTGAAGGTTGTCCAAATAACGCGCGCGCCGCCTCAGGCGCCTGCGCATCCGGATTGAGACTCCGCCGGTCTCCTGGCTTGGCGGCTCGCCGCGATTTCATCGCACTACACAAAGATGAAATCCCGGCATCAGCGCGGCCTTCCCATCTTTCACTCCGAATCGCCGGCCTTGATGCGATTCTTCGCTTCAGACAGTGGTGCGCGCTGAAAAATTCCGCCTTACAGTCGCGCGGCGGCGACGGTTTTTCACCGTCTTCCCGTGCGCGGAGTCTCTGGTGATTGTGGACGACGCGGTGCAAATTCCACACACGCCGCTTTTCGCAAAAAAGCTAGTGGCTCCCGCGCAAAATCACGCGCGGACGCCCGCTCGAGCGCATCTCGACTTCGAGTGGCGCTTCGAACACTTCCTCCAGCACTTCCTGTTGGTACACTTCCGCAGGTTCTCCGATGCGCAGGCACTTGCCCTTGTGCAGCAGCGCGATGCGATCGGAAAATTCCGCGGCTAAATTCAATTCGTGGGTCACCACCACCACGGTGTAGCGATTTTCATCGGCCAAGCGGCGCAAGCGACGCAGCAATTCCACTTTGCCGCCGATATCCAGATGTTGCGTAGGCTCATCGAGCAGCAGCAGGGAAGGCTGCTGCGCCAGCGCCCGCGCCAGAATCACGCGCTGTTTTTCGCCGCCGGAAAGCTGCTCCATCCAACGGTCGCGCAACGCGTCGGCGCCCACCTGCGCCAGCGCGTTCCCCGCCAGCAGGCAGTCTTCGTCGGATTCGAACCGCAATCTTTTGCCGTACGGGTAGCGCCCCTGCAGCACGTATTCCCACACACGCAGCGGAAAGAGCAGCTCGCTTTCCTGAGCTACCAGCGCGATCTGTTGCGCACGGGTGCGCAGGTCCAGCTCGCTCACTTCCGTGCCATCCACTTCCACGCGACCGGACAATGGCTTGATCAATCCCGCCAGCAATTTCAGCAGCGTGGATTTTCCGCTGGCGTTCGGCCCCAGAATCGCCACCAGCTCGCGCTGCTGCGCTTCGAAGCTCACCGGACCCAGCGTGAACTTCGGCGCCGAGCGGTCCGTCGCGGAATAGGCGTAGCTGGCCTGCTCGACTTTCAGACGCACGTGCTTCGGCGGCGCGAACGGGATCGGCTGGTGCGCCATCGCGGCGCCGTTTTCCGTGCCGGCGTTCATCGAATTCTCCTGCGCATCAGGTAAATAAATACGGGTGCGCCGGCCAGCGCCGTCATCGCGCCCACCGGCAATTCCGTGGGCGCAACGATCGTGCGCCCCAGCGTATCCGCCAGGACGATCACAATCGCACCACCAATCGCAGACGTCGGGATCAGCAGGCGGTAATCCGTTCCGAAAAGCATGCGCATCACGTGCGGCACCAGCAGGCCCACGTATCCAATGGTTCCGCTCACCGAAACCGCGAGGCCAGTCAGCACCGATGCCGCCACATACACCACGAGTTTTACGCGCGTCACGTTCACGCCCAGGTGCCCCGCTTCCTGCTCGCCGGTAAGAATCAGATTCAGGTCAGAGGATGTGGTGTACATCGCGCCCGCCGCCACGATGAAAACAAAATAGAGAAAACCGAACCAGCCCAGCACGTTCTGTGTTGGCGGAGGCGCCGTCAGATCGCCCATCAGCCAGAAAGTCATGCTGCGCAGCCCCGGTCCGTTCACCAACGTCAGCAGAAAAATAATGATCGCCGATAGGAATGACGCCGCTATGATTCCCGCCAGCAGCAGCGTCGCGCTGTCCAGCTGCCCGCCGCGCCTGCCCAGAAAATAAACCGCGGCGATGGTTGCCGCTGCTCCGACGAACGCCGCCAGTTGAATTGCGCCCACGGTGTGCGGCGCAATGATCAAGCTCAACATCGCGCCCAGTGCCGCGCCGCTGGAAACTCCCAGCACGTACGGATCGGCGAGCGGATTGCGCAGCAGTGCCTGAAATCCGGCGCCGGAGGTGGAGAGCGCCGCGCCCACCAGGATTCCCAGAGCGATGCGCGGCAGGCGCAATCCGAAAATCACCTGGTTGAATTCTGAAGTGTCCCCGCGTCCAATGGCGCCGTTAAATAAGGTAATCACGATGTCTCGCATGCCGATGGGATAAGCGCCCACTCGCAACGAAATCACCACCGCCGCAAAAAGAACCGCCGCCAGCAGCCCGCAGATCGAAAGAATCCGACTCGGCGTCAGCGGGCGCATGTGGAAACCTCGTTGTTCAATCGTTCCCGCACAAATTGCGAAAGCGTGCGCGCATTGGCAGCTGTAGGGGCGGGTCTAAGACCCGCCCCAACGATCCGCAGAGAGAAATTAGGAGCGGGTAACGCTGCGGACGTGCTAAACACTTCCGGATGCAAATCGTGCGCGAGCGATTCGATCGCGTCCACCAGTCCCGGTGAAGGCCGCGTGAATTCGTCACTGGCCATCACCACGTGTCCCAGTTTCACCGCGCGCAACTCGCTCCATGTCGGCCGATTGCGCAGATTGTCAACGTGTTCGTGCGTTTCTGCCTCCAGATGGTCCGAAGTCAGCACAATGTAATCCGGCTGCAAGCGCACCACTTCTTCCATGCTCACCTGCGGCCAATTTTGACTGGCCACGATAATCGATTCCGCGCCCGCCCAGCGCAGCGCATCCGCGATAAAAGTGTTTTGCCCGATCGAAATCAGCGGATCTTCCCACACCACAAATAGCACGTGCGCCATGGGCTGGTCTTGCAACGCCGCGTGCAGTGTATCGAGACGCTGCTGCAATGCCGCCACCAGCTTTGCGCCTTGCTCGCTTGCGCCCAGCAAGTCCGCTATCGTCGCGGTCGCGCTCAGCATTCCGGCCATGGTGTGCGGATCGCTGGTATATACCGGTACGCCGATCTTCAGCAGCGCGTCCGCGGTTTCGGCCCGGTTGATGGACGTGGTCGCCAGCACCAGATCAGGATGCAACGCCACGATAGCTTCCAGGCTCGGCTCTTGCGGCGAGCCGATGTGCGGTTTTTCCTTCGCCGCCGGCGGAATGTCGCAATACGTGGTGTCGCCCGCGAGCTTGCCGTCCAGGCCGAGCGCGTAAATAGTTTCCGTCAGGTTGGGCGCCAAGGTCACCACGCGCTGCACGTTCAGTGGGATCGCCATGTGCCGGCCCGTTTCGTCCGTCACTTGCTTTACGGCGCGCTTGTTCGCCGCAGTTTGCGGGGCGGGATTCGTCGTCGTGGCCGCGTCGTGCTGCGAGCGCACGTCGGCGGCGCTGGCATTGCGCACGCCGCACGCGAACACACCACATGCCAACGTCAACGCGCTGGCAAAAAAACGTCGTTTTGCTTTACTCACTGCCAAAATATTCCCCCGCACAATAAAAAAGCCTCGCGAATAGAGCGAGGCATCTCGCCACACTCTCTCGCGCGGAGAGTGTCAGCTTCGAGCAGTTCGGGTAGGTTCCCTGACTTTCGACCGCTTCGCCGAGCACGCTGCAAAAAAAAGCGCGCTTCAGTGATGGCCGATTACAGTGGCGGGACCGTGGCCGATTTTCACGGCCTTCCCTAAAAATTGAAATCCATCCAGACCGATTTCAGTTTTTACCCACGAGCGCGCTTATCGCGCTCGCAAGGCTACCCCGAGCCAGCTAAGTTGTCCTCGCCGAGTGTATGCGTCCCCGCTTTTGCTGTCAATCCGATCGCTGCTCGCGCGTCAGGGCCGGTCTTGTGTGCTGTCGTGAATTCTGTTGGGAATAAATGCGAAAGACGATGAGCCGTTCGGCGAACAGTTCAACATCGGCGTACGAGCGTTTAGCGGTTCTTCCACTTCGGCGCGCGTTTTTCCACCAGGGCGCGCAAACCTTCTTGCGAATCTTCCAGGTCAGCAAGCTCGTTCAGGAAAACTTTCATCGAATTGCGCACGCTCTCGCGCAGCGGCAAGCCCAGGCTGCCCAGAATTGCTTTCTTCGCCATGGTCAGCACCGGGCCGGACTGCGCCGTCACGCGCCCGATGATCTCGTCCACTTTCTCCATCAGCTTGTCTTCCGGCACCACGAAATTCACCAGACCCACTTCACGCGCGCGTTCCGCGGTCATCGCTTCGCCGGTCAGCACCAGCTCCATCGCCATCTTCGGACCCAGAATATAGGGCAGCACGGCCGCGGCGAGTGGCGGAAATGCTCCCAATTTAATTTCCGGCTGCGCAAAACGCGCATTGGGCGTGGCGATCACCAAGTCGCCCAGCGCCGCAAGCTCCGCGCCGCCGCCGTATGCGGGGCCATTCACCACCACGATCACCGGTTTCGACGTGTCCATCATCGCCGCAAACGCGCTGTGAAATGCGTCCAGCAACTGGAAAACGCGCCGCTGTGTATATTCCCCCAGCTCGATGCCGCCGGAAAAAGTCTTGCCCGCGGAATCCAGCAGCACCAGTTTCACTTCCCGCTTCTCGCTGACGGAATTGATGCCCGCCGCGATTTCCATCAGCATCCGCTCGTTCAGCAGATTCTGGTCGGGGCGATCCAGGCGCAGGTGGGCCACTTCGCCCTCCACGCGGAATTTCACAAACTGAAATTCTTCGATCAGTGGCACGCGCGTCGCCAGCGTGCCGAGCATTTCCGGCGTGCGCACATCCACTCCCCGCCCCGCGCGCGCTTCCCTGGTCATCGGCATTGTCTTGGTCCTCGGTCTTTCTGCAACTCTGTCTGCGGTGGATAGCGATTCTAGGGTGAGTCTATGCCCCCGGTGGCACCATGCCGGCGGCCTTCATCCACACGCGCGCGCGCTCCGCCAGCATGTGGCCATAGCCGCCTTCCAGCACAAATCTCACGAAGTTTGCGTAGAACAGGAATCCCATTTTCGTTTCTCTCGCTCATTTGCAGGAGTCTGTTGCCAAGACCTAAAATCCAAATGCCGGCCAATCGCGAAGCAATCCTGCGGCACACCGTCAGCTCTATCAGCCTAGACCATCTCGCCGCCCGCCGCCACGCCGGACACGATTGCATGCGTACAATCCGCCACGTCCCCATGGCATCGTCGTGACCTGTACGTTCGTACAGGCGTTCTGTGTTACGTTTTTCGGATGAAATTGATCCTCGCATCCTCTTCGCCGCGCCGCGCGGAGGTGCTGCGCAACGCTGGATTTGTGTTTGAAGTCCGCCCCGCGGATGTTGACGAAGCGCGTCTGCCACAGGAAGCCGCCGAGGATTACGTGCGCCGCGTCGCGCAAGCCAAGGCTCATGTGGTCGCTGAGCAAGCACGCAAAGCAGACGAACGCGTCTTCGTGATTGCGGCGGACACAATCGTTCTCGCGGAAGGCCAAATCCTCGGCAAACCCAAAGACGCCGCAGATGCTCGCCGCATGCTCCGGCTATTCAGCGGCAAAACTCACGAAGTCCTCACAGCGCTCTGCGTGATCAACATTCCCGCCGCGAAGGAGTCTCTGCACGTCGAAAAAACGCGCGTGGAATTCCTGAAAATGTCGGACGAGGAAATCGAAGACTACATTCAGACCGGCGAACCGTTCGACAAAGCCGGGGCGTACGGCATTCAGGGCATCGCTGGAAGATTTGCCACGCGCATTGAGGGCTGTTATTTCAACGTGCTGGGCTTGCCGCTCTCCCGCCTCTGGACCACGCTGCAAGAGCTCGGCTGGAAAGAATCCACCTCATCGTAGCCGTGGCGGCGCGCTACAAAAAAGAAAACGGCGACCACTCGGCCGCCGTCAGAAAATCTCTAGATCCAATTCTCGCGCCGTACAACTGAAGTCGCTACTTCTTCTCTTCAGTCGCTGCAGGCGTCGGCGGCACAGTGGGCGCCGCGGCCGGAGGATTCGCCGGCGGGTTCGCGCTGGGCGAACTCGGATGCGGCGCGTTCATGCCGTCCTTAAAGTTGCGGATGCCTTCGCCAAGTCCGCGCATCACTTCAGGAATCTTCTTGCCCCCGAAGAGCAGCACGATCACCGCGAGAATAATAATCAAATGAAACGGGCTCAATGCTTCCATAAATCACCTGCCTTCCAGACTTTTCTGGATACCAAATCGCAGCTCACGACCCCGCGGCTGCCTCCGATTCGCCACTCTGATGCCAATCCTTCAAAGTATAACACGCTCGTCCCCCGCACGCCGCGTAACCTGCTCGCGGTCAAGGTGCTCCAGCAACGGGATGGCGTATTTGCGCGTGATGCCCGTAAGTTCCTTAAATACAGTGATGGGCAGCCGCGTACCGCGCTCCTTGCGGTATTTTGCGAGCATCTCCCGGAGGCGCAGCAGCGTGCTGCGGTGAAATACCAGGTCGCTGGAAATCTTCACCAGCACTTTTTCGCGCAGCAGAATCTGCAGAATTTTTTGCGCGCGCGCCGCGTCCACCGGCAGTTTCGCCAGCACGCTGGCAAACCCCGGCACGGTCAGCCCCGCGCTCTCGAATTCGCGTTCGATCAATTCCTTCGCGCGCGTTTCCTCCGTCGAAAGTGTAATCTCTCGTCCAGCCTGACTCACCAGATCGCCAGCCGTCACCAGCGCTCGCGCCGCCACCAGATCGCCCAGCGCCGCGTCAAAGATTTCTACTCGCGCACGCCCCGCCCGCGCGCGCAGTTCTTGTTTCGGAATTCCCGCGAGCAGGGGATTCGCGCGATGAAAAGTCTCGACGACTTTGCGAATCGCCGCGGCGCAATCGGTGACGGCCTGCGCAGGCGCCAGCACGATCGGCGCGCTGCCCAGAATCCTCACGCGTTTCGCGGCCGCCAATTTGTCGGCCGCTACGCGCGTCTCCGATTCGATCCATCCCGTCCGCGCCACGGTCTCCGCTAGCGTCAGCCCGCGCGGCGTCGCTTCCACCAGTGCGCCGAGAATTTCTTCGCGTTTGCCGTGTTCCAGCACGCCCAGAATCGGCGCAACCGAGGCATCCCTGCTTTTGTGCCGCAGCGCGCGCGCGTCCAGCACGGTGCCGCCGCCAATCGTCACCACCGGTGAAAACCGCCGCAGGATAAAGCGGTCTCCCGGAAGCAGCAGCAAGGGTTTATCCAGCCGCAATTGTGCAAACGCTGATGCGCCCGCCGTGAGTTCACCGCCGCCATCGTTCATCAAAATCACTTCCGCAATCGCTTCCGCTGTGCCTTGATGAAAATGCACGCGCGCACGATTTTTCAGCGGCGGCACGGAACCGAGCAGCGTGATGCGCGCGTCCACTCGCTGTGTTGCTTCGAATAAGCCGGCCGGCGCCAGCACCATCCCACGGGTGATTTCCTCGTGCTCGATTCCCGCCAGATTCACAGCGGTGCGTTGCCCCGCGACGGCGCGCTCGATCTGCTTGCCACCGGAGTGCAGCCCGCGAACGCGCAATCGTTTCCGCGTCGGGTACAGCTCCACTTCGTCTTCCACCTTCACCGCGCCGGAAATTAGCGTCCCGGTGACCACTGTGCCAAACCCCTTCATCGCAAACGAGCGGTCAATCGGCAGACGAAAATGCTGCGTCGCATCTTTCGCCGCCACCGCTTGTGCCGCACGTCGCAATAGGCTTTTCAGGTCGTCCAGCCCCGCACCGCTGCGTGCGCTCACCGGCACAATCGGCGCGCCTTCCAAAAACGATCCCCGCACGAATTCTTCGATTTCCAGACGCACCAACCCCAGCGAGTCGGAATCAACCAGATCGGATTTCGTGATGGTGATGATTCCGCGCGGAATTCCCAGCAAACGGCAAATCTCGAAATGCTCGCGTGTCTGCGGCTTGATCCCCTCGTCCGCCGCGATCACCAGCAGCACCAAATCAATCCCGCCGGCTCCCGCCAACATATTGCGCACGAACCGCTCGTGCCCCGGCACATCCACGAGTCCCAGCCTCACTCCGTCGAGGTCCAGGAACGCAAACCCCAGATCCAGCGTGATCCCCCGGCGCTTTTCTTCCTCGAGGCGATCCGGATTCGTGCCGGTGAGGGCCTCTACGAGCGAGGATTTGCCGTGGTCAATGTGCCCGGCGGTCCCGACGATAATGTGTTTAATGGCTTCCATGGCGAACGCGCAAACGCAGTCATGCTAGCAGGAAACCACGTGCGATTGAATCGCATGTCAGGACGCCCTGCCGTCTGAGTCGCGCAGCTGTCCGTTTTCGCCACGCCGCGTCTCGGAATCGCGCATCACGCACGCCGGAAGCAGTCACATATCCGCCGTAAGTTATTTCCCTACATAGAGATCGCGAGCACTACGTTAGGGTTGGACACGTGCATATCCATCCGTAACGCAAGAGGAGGACACCTTCATGGCCACGCTTTGGCAGGACGTCCGTTATGCATTCAGGATGCTCGGGAAGTCGCCCATGCTGACCGTAATCGTGATCCTGACGCTAGCGCTGGGCATCGGCGCCAACACTGCGATCTTTGGCATCGTGAACGGGATTCTGTTGCGGCCCCTGCCGGTGAAATCTCCCGAACAGATTATGGTTCTAGCTGGGCAGGCGCAGGGCGACACGCTGGGAATCTACACTCTTTCGTACCCCCAACTCGTTGATCTTCGCAAACAGGCCGATGCTTTTTCCGATGTGTTCGCTTCGCAAGTCACTCTCGGAGGGCTCAGCTACGCAGGCAAAGCAAATCAGTTTGTCTATGCCTACGTGACGGGAAATTATTTTTCGGGCCTCGGTGTTCAGCCGGCGCTTGGACGATTGTTCCTTCCGGCGGAGGCAGAGGCAGGGGGTAAGGATCCTTACATCGTGTTGGGTTACGACTTCTGGCAAAAGCGCTTTGGCGGCGATCCCAGCGTCGTAGGGAAGCAAGCATTGGTCGACGGCCACGAGGCCACAATTATTGGCGTGGCGCCGAAGGCATTTCAAGGTACAAACTTCGCCCTGAATTTGGACGGCTACGTCCCGTTGAACATGATGCCAGCGCAGGATGCAGCCACGTACTGGAGCGACCGCAGCGGCCGCTCGCTGTCCGTGTTGGCGAGGCTGAAACCCGGCGTGACCCTGAAACAAGCCCAAAGCTCGATGAACGTGGTGACCGCGCGGCTGGAGGATCAATATCCTGCTACGGACAAGGGAATATCGGTCCACATAATTCCAGAGCGGCTGGCGCGGCCGCAGCCGTTTCCGAACAATATCGTTCCCTTCATCGCCGGCATATTTCTCGCGCTGGCGGGATTGGTGCTGCTGCTGGCCTGCATGAACGTCGCGAATATTCTGCTGGTGCGCGCGACGATGCGCCAACGCGAAATGGCCATCCGCGCGGCCATGGGAGCAAATCGCTGGCGGCTGATTCGTCAAATGCTCACAGAGAGCATTATGCTTTCACTCTTCGGCGGGATTGGTGGACTGACCCTGGGAGTGTGGGCCAGCGGGGCGGTTGGCTCAATCCTCCCAGCTGGAAGACTTCCCATTCGGGTGGATTTCGGTTTTGATTGGCGCGTATTTGCATACGCACTGGCCGTTGCTCTCGTGACCGGCGCGATCGTCGGCCTGTGGCCGGCTTTGCGCGCGGGGCGAGCCGACGTGAATACCGTGCTGCAAAGCGGCGGCCGAAGCGACACGGCAGGCGTGAGCCGCCACCGTCTGCGCAGCGTCTTGGTGGTGGCGCAGGTAGCGGGCTCGCTGGTGCTTTTGATCGTTGCAGGTCTATTCGTGCGCAGCCTCATGGGCGCGCAACATGAGTACCTGGGATTCGACGCCGACCACGTCCTGAATCTGACCCTGGACCCGCGCGAAGTAGGCTACGACGACACCCGCGCCAAGACCTTCTATCACGACCTCGAAGCCAGGGTCCGCGCCCTGCCCGGAGTGCAATCGGCGAGCCTGGCGTACAGTGTGCCCATGGGACCCGTGCAAGACGGCAGCTTGGTTTACATCGAGGGACAACCACCCACTCCCGGCCAGCCGCCTCCGATCGTGATTTATAACCATGTGGACGAACCGTATTTCGATACCATGCGAGTTCCGCTGCTGCGCGGGCGTGTGTTCCGTGAGAATGACAATGACAAGGCTCCGCTCGTCGCCGTCGTGAATCAGGCCATGGCGCAGCAATTCTGGCCCAACCAGGATCCGATCGGGAAACGTTTCAGTCTGAAGAGCGCGACGGGACCTTTTGTCGAGATCGTGGGCTTGGCGGCCGACGGGAAATACATATTCATCGGCTGGGACAAGAAACCATATTTCTTTGTTCCGTTCGCGCAGAATTTCTCCGCGTTCCGGACCTTGCAGGTACGCTCCTCGCTGCCGCCGGAGAGCATGATCGCGCAGATGCAGAACGAAGTTCGCGCACTCGATCCCAACATGCCGGTTTCAGACGTTCAAACGATGAGGCAGTCGCTCTCGAGCGGAAATGGGTTTTTCATTTTCCAGGTTGGCGCGATCCTGGCCGCAGCCATGGGCTTTCTGGGACTCACACTAGCAGTGGTGGGCGTCTACGGAGTGGTTTCGTTTGCCGCCAGCCAGCGTACCCATGAGATTGGCATCCGCATGGCGCTCGGCGCGGGTCGCCGAGATATCCTGCGTCTGGTTTTGCAGCAAGGATTGCTGCTGGTGATAGTGGGCGTATTTTCCGGTGCCGTGCTGGCATGGGCGCTGACGCGCTCGATGGCCACAATTCTGGTGGGAGTGAGCCCCACCGATGCGCTCACTTACGCAACGGCCAGTCTGCTGCTCGCGGCGATCGGCTTCTGGGCCTGCTACGCGCCCGCGCGCCGCGCCATGCAACTCGACCCCATGGTCGCGCTGCGCTACGAATAGCCCAGCCCAGAAAACGCTCGGCTGGTCTCCAGCATCAAACGTTACTGATCGCTTCTGAGTGATGACTGCGTTCGGAAGGAACCCCGTGCCGTTGCGGCTTTTCTTTCACCGACTCAAGCTGTACCTCGAATCTGGAGTCTTGGGCGCGCTTGCAACAAACAACTTGAGCGCATCCGTGATTTCAAGCTATGGTCTTACGCTGCTAATTATCTTTTGACTGCCAAGGACAACTCATGCGACGACTGATCGGCATTGTGCTTCCGATTCTCTTGCTTCTCCCGGCTCTGACCACGGCACAATCGGCTTTGCCGAAGACTCCCGTGCGCGCGGTGATTGACGATTACTTTGGCACCAAAGTAGTGGACCCGTATCGCTGGCTGGAGAATACCTCCGATCCCGAAGTCATCGCCTGGATGAAAGCGCAGAACGACTACACGCGCGCCGTGCTGGCCCGCATTCCCGGTCGCGATGAATTGCTCACCCGCATCAAGGCGCTCGACAACGCCGGCAACGTGGTTTCCTCGCTGCAGGTCTGGGGCGGCCATTATTTTTATTACAAGACCGAGCCCGGCTCTGACAATCGCAAGCTCTTCGTGCGCGACACTCTCAGCGCGCCCGAACGCCTGCTGGTCGATCCCGAAAAGATGACCACCGCCGACGGCAAGCACTACTCCATTGACTATTTCCAGCCTTCCCTCGATGGCGTTTACATTGCTTATGGAATTTCGCTGGGCGGCTCGGAGGAAAGCGTCCTGCACGTCCTGCAAAGCGCCACAGGCAAGGTATTGCCCGATAGCATTGATCGTGCCGAGTTTGCTTCCCCCGCCTGGCTGCCCGACGGCAAATCTTTCTTCTACGCGCGCGCGCAGAAACTCGCTGCGGACGCGCCTCCGACCGCGAAATATCAAAAGCTGAAAGTGTACCGTCACACGCTGGGCGGCGACCCGGACACCGAGCCACTGGTATTCGGCTTCGGCGCAAATCCCACAGTGAACGTAGACGAAAATGATTTCACAATCGTGCAATTTTCGCCGGGCGCGCCGGAATTTTTGGTTGGGCTGGTAATCCACGGAGTGAAACGAGAGATTGACGTATATTCCGTGCCGTTCGATGCCAATCTCAGCGTCAAAACAGCCTGGAAGAAAATCGCGGACCAGACCGATGAAATCACCGGCCTGGATGTCCACGCCGACGAAATTTACCTGCTCTCCCACAAGAATGCTTCGCGCTTCAAGGTTCTGCGCACGAGTCTGAGCGCACCAGACCTGGCGCACGCCGCGGTCGCGGTGCCCTCAAGCGAAGTGGTAATCACCGGCATCACTGCCGCCGGCGACGCGCTCTACGTCCAGGATCTCGACGGCGGCATCGGCCGCTTGCGCCGCCTGCCGTACAGCAAGGGAAGCATTCAGCCCATCAAGCTCCCGTTCGACGGCGCAATTCAGTCGCTGGTCACCAATCCCACTGCAGCCGGCGCGTGGCTGGAGCTTACTTCCTGGACCAAATCGCCGCTGTGGTATTCGCTGGACGCGAAAACCGACAAGCTCACCGACACTGCGCTGGTTCCACCATCCCCGGTTGATTACTCCCAAATCGAATCTGAAGAAGTGAAAGCCAAAAGCGCCGACGGCACCATGGTTCCGCTTTCGATCATCCATAAGCGCGGCCTCGTTCTCGATGGCTCGCATCCTACATGGCTCACGGGCTACGGCGCCTATGGCATCAACTACGATCCGTACTTCGATCCAACAATCCTGGCGTTTCTGGAGCGGGGCGGCATCCACGCGATAGCGCACGTGCGCGGCGGCGGTGAATACGGCGAAGACTGGCACCAGGCCGGGCAGAAGCTGACCAAACAGCACACCATAGACGATTTTCTCGCCGGCGGAGAATACCTGATCGAACACAAATACACGTCCGCTGCTCACCTGGCAGGGGAGGGAACCAGCGCCGGAGGCATCACCATTGGCGGCGCCATCACGCAACGCCCTGAAATGTTTGGAGCCGCGCTCATTCGCGTCGGCGATTCAGATTCGCTGCGTTCGGAAACCATGGCCAGCGGCCCCGCGAACATTCCGGAGTTCGGCACCGTTACGGAGGCGGACGGATTCAAGGCGCTCTTTGCCATGGATGCGTATCAGCACGTCAAACCCAATACGCCCTATCCCGCGATACTTTTAACGACTGGCGTGAACGATCCGCGCGTCGCGCCGTGGCAAGCCGCGAAAATGACGGCGCGACTGCAAGCCGATACCAGCAGCGCCAAACCCATCCTGCTGCGCGTGGATTACGACGCGGGCCACGGCATCGGCTCCACAAAATCCCAGCGCGACATCGAACTTGCCGACGAGCTTTCGTTCCTCTTTTGGCAATTAGGCGTCACCGGATACGCGCCAAGCGGCGGCGCGAAGTAGGCGCCGGCAAAACACAAAACCGCTGCAAGTTATCTCCCAGTAGTCCTGCGGAAGGGCGGGGCTTCAGCCCCGCCGTAGAGCTTCGCGGAAGAAGGGCTTTAGCCCCTGAAGCCTGACTTCGCAATTGTGATTGGATACTCGGTCAGGAATCTTTAAAACGGGCTCGCCGCCGTCGCTCCCTCGTCCCGCAATTGCGGCGCGGTCGTGGACCCCTGGAATTTCGGCTTGCCCAATTTCACGATCCAGATCCCGCTATTGATGTCGTTGAAGAAAATCAATCCATTGGCAGGCTGCGCGCCCCATGTGAACGGCAGATTGGCGCGAAATCCATTCGGGTCGCCCGGGAAGAAGCTCGCGATTTCGCGGCCTTGCTCGTAAAGATTGCCGCGCAATTCGCCGGAAATATCCACGGCGCGACCGCCGCCCGCGTAATCGCCCAGGTACAAAATATCGTTGTCCGGCCACACGTTGTGCATCCCACCTTCGGGAACTTCGTAGTTGGCCACCTCGCGTGGGTGCTCGATATCCGTCACGTCCATCACATGCAAAATTCCCCGCACGGGAATGCGTTCCTTCGTGCCGATATCGAAATATCCGGGGAACACTTCGTCGCCGACAAAAACATAATTCTTGTAGCGGAACGCCGTGTGCGATCCCGCCAGCCAGCCGTCTCCGTACAATTCGTAATGATTGAATTTGTACTGCGCCACCAGCTTCGGATTTTCCGGACTTCCGCCCTTGATCCCGCTGCCGACGTCCAGAATCACCAGCCCATCGCGCCAGTACGCCAAATAAGCCAATCCATCCTTCACGTACAAATCATGCAGATAGCGGCCGGTGCTGATCATGCCCTCGCCCAGCGGCGAAGCGATCATTTGCTCCTGCGATTTTTCCGTCTGCCAGCGCGCCACCTCTTTCGGGTGCGCCGGGTCCGCAAAATCAATCACGCGCAGCGAGCCGGTGGCGTCGTCCGTGATGTACGCATAATGCGTGTTGATAAACGCGCTGTGCACTCCGCCCGTTACCGTCTCGGTATATTCCGAAATCACTTTCAAGTGCGCCGGGTCCGATGCATCAAACAGCACGATTCCATTCTTGCGATTCGAAGCGCCCTCGCGCGTGAACACTCCCACTTTTTCGTCCGGCGTGGTGCTCACATCGTTGTAAAGCCGCGCATCCGCCTTCAGACTGTCTAGCGCCTTGGGATGCGCGGGATCGGAAACGTCGTAGGCGTATAGCCGGTCTCCCATCGTCGCGACGTAAAGGTGATTGCCCACGACCCATTCTTCGGTCGTTTGGACTGCCTTTCCCTCGGCGTTTTTCGTGGGTATGTGCGCCACCACGTCCAGCCCGCGCTGCACGTTGCGCGGCGCCACCACGATCGAAGCGCTCGCGGTGTGGCCGCCGATCGCCGCCGTCACTTCGTACGTGCCGGGCAAATTCGCGACGAACGCGCCATCCGCATAAACCTTGCCCTGCGGCCCGCTGACGCTCCAACTCGTGAGCAGGTCTTTCGGCGCAGACGCCGCGCCTTTCGCCGCCACGGGTGTCGCAGTGAAGTGCACCACGTCGCCAGTCTTCGCCGTCGTCGTCGCCGGCTCCAATGCAATCTTTTGCAGCGTATCCGCCACCACTTTAACGGAAACCTCGCCGCTCGCCGGTCCGCCCGTCGCCACCAGCGTAGCCGCGCCCGGTGCCAGCGCCTTCACCAGCCCGGACTCATCCACTTTCGCGATCGCCGGCGCCTTCGAACTCCAGTGAATCACGACATCCGTTCGTGGGTCGCCGTTCGCCGAGCGCGCCGTCGCCGTCAACACCGTGGACCCGCCCACCACCAGCGCCTGCGTCAGCGGCGTCACCTCCACCGCTGCCGGCGGTGGCGTTCCCACCGTCACCGTCGCAAATCCCGGCTTGCCCGCCACCACTGCTCCCACCGTCACTTGCCCCGCCGCGCGAAAAACCACCGTGCCATCGGCATCCGCACCGGCGATATCCGGCGGCAGCGCGATCCAGATCATCGGCTTCACATCGATTGTCTTTCCCGTGTCGTCCTTGGCCACCGCGGTGAACTTTATCTTGTCTCCCACGTGCGCCTGGATGTTCGTCGGCGTGATTTCCACCGTTTTCGGCTTCGGCGGCGTGGGCGGCGCGCCAACTTCTTGTCCGCAAATCACCGGCGCGCACATCAGTCCCGCTACAACCAACCAGCCAGCTACGCACTTCGACGCGATTCGCATTCAGAACTCCCCTTTACCATCGGAAAATCTCGGAAATTGCCGCTTGAGAACTTGTACCGAAGGCGGGCCTTTGTCAATAGCACGTGGCGAAAACGATCCGCTGCAAAACCTCTTCGCTTGCAGAGGAAGCCGGGGGCAGCGCATGTTGCACGCCGCCCCCGCACGATCCATGGTGCATTTCTACTTTTTACCGATTAGGCGAATCGGGCTGGTCGCGCCACCCGAGCCGCCGCCGGATACGCAGGCCGGACCGGCATCGGTCGTGAACGTGTCGTTGTTTGAGAACCACCCGTGGATCCCAGTAGATTCCGAGCTGTAGAACCACGAGAAGAACGTCAGTTCCTGCAAGTGATAGGTAAAGCCGTTGCGCCCTCCAATCGGCGAGAAATTGATACCCGTCAGCGGATCACCGACCTCCAGGTTATTCTGGCAGAACCCCGGCGGTACTTGCCCTACTCCACCCCAAGCAGGCGTGGGATTGTTACCGAAGGGATCGTTGATGAATTCCCCCGCCTCATGCGAAAGCGTATTCGAATCGCCCGCCGTAGGTCCGAACAGGCCGGTGGTGTCGAAGTCCGTGGGCGAATAGGCCTGCAAAGGCAAGAAGTTCGACGTACCGTGGTAGCCCAGGATGCAGCAACTGCCGAGATTCGTGACGGGGCCGGCCAGCACAGTGTTGTACAGCATGAAGAACGGAATGTTGCCCGCATTCACCTGTGGTTGCAGCGCGGGCAGCACGTTCGTGTTGAGATAGTTATCGAACCAATCTACGTCCACGATTCCAAACGGCCCGCAAGCCGGGAAATCCGCCGGCGGAAGAGTGGTGCTGAAAGCTGCAGGAACGTTGATCACGATGGCGGATAGATTCTCGATCGGATCGAATAGCACGTGATAGTCATTCTTATTCTGAATCACGTTCCAGAATTCGCCGCGCTGGTGGGCGTCTTCGTATTGGGTGTGGCCCATATCCGTGCCGCCGATGGAGATGTCGTAGGAATCGAAAATCGGCGATTGTTGCAAGAGCTTCAGCGGGTTGTTGTTCGGCGCGGCCAAGCACCCGTTGTCGTTTTTTGTCGGGTCGAACACGGTGACGCCCGGCCCCGTGGTGATGACCCCAGTGCTGGGATCAAAGGCTGTGCCCACCGTATTGGTGATTACGATCACCGGTACGATAAACGTCTTCACGTGCGTGTCTTTATTTCCAAATCCCGTGAACGGGCTGGCGCCCACCATCACGCCCGTGTAGTCGTTGCCGTCTCGGTCCGATGCCACGTTGAATGTAAATAAAGGCAGCATCGGAGTTTTGCTCGCGCTCCCCGACGCCACTGCGCCTTTCAATTGCTCGGCGTCCGCTCCCTTGGCGGGCTTGATGGCATGACGTATGTGCAGCTTCGGTTTCGCCTCTTGTTGTTCCTGCCCAAATGCTGCGGATGCGGCGACGCTCAGGCCAGCCACAGCACAAAAAACTACTGTCAGTAGTATTTTCCGATTCACTGGTGAACCTCCGTCGTGATTGCGAGTTAATTTGATCCAAAAATGGTGCGGGCCCGCTCTGCTTATTCGCCGGCAGAGTTCAAACGTGTTGCACCGTCGGATTTCCACTTCGCTTTTTTCAGATTTGCAAGATCCTGATGCGTTGATGTCCAGCGCCCCTTCAGCCAAGCTTCGCTCCGCCGATGGGGTCAACGTGTGCGTACGGCCCGCGGGTTGGAGATTCATATCAAATTTCTGTTCAAATGATGTGAACTTTCTGCAACTTTTCAGGTACCGGTACGGGGTCGTGGTTGTGGATGTCCCACCGTGGAATGGGGGAGATTATGCCGAAAGATCGAACGTCAGGTGAGGGAATCGCCGGCGTCGCCCGCTCAAACCCACCTTGCATTGAAAACACGAGCTAAAAACGCTCGCTAGCGTTGGACCAGCCGGAACGCTGCCCCGGCTACATTTTGACCGAGCATAACCAAAGCGATGGTTCTCGCGCGGAAGCACAGTCGAATCAAGACAATGGATGGTGTTGCATCGGGCGGTTGAGCTGGCACGGCTGATCAGGAGTTGCGGGCAAGCTGGCGGAGCTTACTTTCGCAGGTTCGCGAGCCACAGATCCAGGACTTCCTGATTCTTTGGGTCGATCGTAGTGAAAGTGATTCCCATCCCCGAGTTGGGCCGCGAATACGCTACTCTTCCTATCGCAATGAAGTTCACACCACCATGCGAGATTTGCAGTCTGACCTTGGCGCCCTTCGGGAACGGCGTCACGGTTTCGACAAAGCATCCCAGCAAATTCAGGTTCTCGATATGTGCCGCAAGGTGCTTCTCAGACTCTAGGTCGGTGAGGTGGATGCCGGCCATGAACGAATGGCGGGGCGCGCGATGGCGTGTGGATTGAATCGGAGAGCGACCTCAGCGTTGTGCGTTCAGGATTTTATTTAACTCGATTCCGTAACCGTCTACGATAGCGGCCTCTAGCATTGAAAAGGAACCTTCACAAATAGTTGTGCTCCAGCCTGAAAAGATGCCTCGCCCGAACTATACAACAAGTTCGGGCACCTCCATTTCGCCGGCGATGAACGCGGTGTTGAACGCCCGGACAACAACGGGATCGAACTGGGTCCCGGCACTCTTCGTGATGATTTCTTTGGCTTCGAATGGCGACGTGGCTTTGCGGTACGGGCGGTCGCTGGTGAGCGCATCATACGCATCAGCGACGGAAATGATGCGCGCCTCCAGCGGAATATCCTCTCCCTGAGTCGGATGGTGTCCCGAACCATCGAAGTGGTCGTGGTGCGCAAGCACAATAGGGAGGATTCGATGGAGCGCACCACCGACTGGGTGCAGGATTTCTCCTCCTTTTTCAATGTGCATCTTGACTTCCTCGGTCTCGTCTCTGGTCAGGCGCGCTGCCTTATAAAGAAGATCGCGGCTGATATCGAGCTTGCCGATGTCATGGAGCAGTGCCGCGGCACGGACGTCTTCGATGCGCTCCTCGTTGAATCGAAGCGCTGAAGCGATCCTTGTGGCATAGATCGAAACTCGATAGGAATGGTTCTGTGTGTATTTATCCTTGGAGATGAACTGGCGGAGAATCAGAAGAACGCCATGATAGGTTTGGCGTAGCTCCCGAAGCTTCGCTTGGTTGCGGTCATAGAGAGTGCCCATCGCGTAGGCGGTTACCATTAGCGTCGCGCCCCACAGCGTGATGTCAAACCATTTGCTGTCCGCCAGACTCTGCCCGCCACGAAAGGTGAATAAACTTGGGTTGAAATACGTCAGCGAAACGACCAGGGCAAAGCTCAGCAGGGCGGTCATCGTGGCATGCCGGCGGCCGTAGAAGTATGCCGAGAAGATTGTCGGGAAGAAATAAAAGCCAAGCACGGCATGGTGCATGCTAACCATATAATTCAGCAACATCGCGATCAGGAACAACGAGAGAATCAGCCAGAGTTCGCCGTTGATTTCGCTCAGGCGGCGCAACCAAGGGGACTTCATGATTTTTTCCTCCTTCGACGCTGGCCTCGGCTGCGGCTAAGCAGTTGCTTGATCCGAGACGGCGGTCCGAGTAAATACCATCGAACTCTAATCAACGAAGTCGTAGCGGAAGCTTGAGAAGCCAAACACCGGCCAGATCAGGCCTGAATGATGATCGTACGGAAAACCGCAGACGACAATATTCCTCATGTGAATGATGTCGTCATGGTAACGCGTGGAAGGCACTTGCCTGATCAACGCCGAAACTGTAGATGCGCTTTTCGGATCCACCATTGCCTGCCGCCGTGCGCGGCAAGCTTTCTCCTGCTTCGTAATCTGTTCGTAGCAAGTTAAAAGGTCCGGTTTTTGTAGTAAGTGAGTTGTCCGGTTGACTGTTAATCACCCGCCGCCGTCGCGGCTTGTCCACAGCCTTTTGCCGATCGCTACCGATCCACGGCAGACCCTCGGCGTTGTAGCGTCCCAGGCAATGCGGCCCATAGCGCAGGCTCAGCGTTCCATCC
>Ga0209006_10000026_pt1 | contig 145745 bp, 152 predicted proteins | sample JacPin_JW_Ref_O2_FD_188567 | JGI IMG/M metagenome (GOLD analysis project Ga0209006, IMG submission 188567) | Forest soil microbial communities from Algoma, Ontario, Canada - Jack Pine, Ontario site 1_JW_Ref_O2 (SPAdes) (version 2) | ecosystem: Environmental > Terrestrial > Soil > Boreal... | reverse complement strand
ACCGCATTCGAGCTCTGCTCTACGCGGGCAAACCGAACTGGCGCGTGCTCGGCTCGATCGTGGTGCGATGAGGGTCACCCCGCCAGATTCCGATGAGCCATTCTTCTTCGCTATAAGCGACCGTTGCTTCAGTAGTTACTTCAGCAGTTTTTTCTGACGGGAATATGATGACACCGCGGCGATCAAATCATGAGGGCTCGATCTATCAACGAAAGTCCGACGGTCTGTGGATGGGCGTCGCACACTTCGGCTACGACGCTTCAGGCAAACCACGTCGAAAATACGTGTCGTCGAAGAAGCGACCCGAAGTGGTCAGGCAACTCAAAGAACTGCGTAGAAAAATTGACGATGGCCAGACTCTTAGAGAAGACGGCGTCACCGTGTCCGAACTATTCGGGCGATGGTTCGACGACGTCATGCGTCACCAAATTGCGCCCAGCACATTTGGCAATTATCAGACGGTGGTGCGTATGCATATCCTGCCAATCCTTGGACGGAAGAAACTCGTCGATGTTACCGTCAGTGACGTTGACAAACTCCTCTCCCTGAAGACGGATGGCGGTCTTTCTTCTTCTACGGTGCGGCGGATTCGAGCCGTCCTCGCCCAGTGCCTCGATCAAGCCGTCCGGTGGGAACTGGTCCATCGAAACGTCGCGACGTTTTCGCGTTCACCCAAAATGGTGCGCCATGAGGGTCGAACGCTCTCACCCGAGCAGGCGCGACACCTCCTCGAGACGCTGCGGGGGCATCACAATGAAGCGCTGCCGCCCTGATGTTGTCGACCGGACTCCGTCGAGGAGAAGCGCTCGGCCTGCAATGGAGCGATTTTGAACGAGCCGCAGGAGTTCTAAGGGTTTCACGACAACTCAAACGAGAGGGGTCCGCACTTGTCACGACGGACACCAAGACCTCACTGAGCCGTCGTGCCGTGAATCTGCCGGCGCCGATGCTGAAGACTCTCCTCGAACACGAAGCCCGCCAAACGGTCCAAAGGGGGCGATTGGGGAACGCCTGGATCGACTCGGGATACATCTTCACTTCCTCGATTGGTACTCCAATCGACCCTAGAAATCTGTACCGGGAGTTTCAGAAAGTCTGCCGCAATGCTGGTCTGGGAGATTGGCATCCTCATGAACTTCGCCATTCTGCGGCAAGCCTCATGCTCGCCCAAGGAGTCAAGATTCAGGTCGTAAGTCAAGTGTTGGGTCACTTCTCGATCCGAATGACTGCGGACGTGTACGGACACCTCCTCGACCCAGATCGAAAGGAAGCGGCCGATGCGATGGGAAGAATGCTTTGGGACGACGATTAGGTCTTGAAGGTGCATTGTGTTCGCAAGAGCTCGTCGACGTAGTCTCGGATGCCATCGCGGACTACGAGTCGACGTCGACCGACCTTCACCGATTGAATCTTGCCGCTCATCACTAGCTCGTATGTCGTCGTCCGACCTATCCGCAAGAGCCCCGCAGCCTCTTCGACCGTAACGAGCATTGGATACCCATTCTGCGACCTCGAGAACTCATTCGAATCCACGGGCAGTCTCATAATGCTCCTTACAGAGGAGAGAAATTTTCGCCCTCTATAAGAACTAGCCACAGCCATTTCCTCGTTTTCGAACAAAAACTTTGCGGAGCGCCTGAATATTTTTAGAAGTTGCGAGGGATTTCTTGATTTTGATCATCACCCAGGTAGCCCGATTGGCCGGCTTGGGCGCTTCGCGCCCGCCGTCCTCGGGCATTAGGACTTAACAGGGCAAGAGGCTTGAAATGCGAGTGTGATGAAAGGGCCTATACGTATTAACAAGGGCGGAGTCCCCAAAACCGCGCCACCAGCCAAGGGGACAAGGCCTGCTTCTGGTCGTTAAGGACCCTACAATCCGTGGGGTGACCACGTCCTCCCCATTGCCAGGAAGTCCATGGTTCCTGAATCCCAAGAGCACCCTCAATCTCTTGCAGCGATTCCTTCGACCGATAGTTATCGCCCTAATACCCCCGTTCTTGGCATCTCGAATACTGCAGAATTGGCTTCGCCAACCTCAGACGCAGTTCTCTTCGACTAATCGTGATTTAGTTATGGGTCACCTGATGTGGACCTTTCGTCTACCAATGTGGATAGGCGGATCAGTTGTGGCTGGATTCATCGGCGCTGAAATTGCTGGTGCAACGTCCACGCTCGAGTTGAGTCGCGTATTCAACTTCTGGATTGCTTCGGCGTTCGTTGTCTGGGTTCTTTGCCTCTTAATCGCTTGGAGGAGAATCTTGATTCGAATGAGAACCGCTCTGAGGATTTGGGCAACAGAAGGGAATCGAATGTCATCCGCTGATCTAACAAAGCGCGATATTTGCCAATTTGGATACCAAATACCCGATCAACTTCGCGGTCGACTTCCGATGCGGAATTACATACTCCTTGCCTTCATCTCGCTAATCACCGTGTCGTGAAGCGCATCTCGTTTGATATCCCACTTTAATTTGAATCGCGATCTGTTACTTGGGTCCATGTCGAAAATGCAGGCGCCTAGTGCGCTTGAATTGCGAAAGCATTAGGACGGGATGCGAGCGTCGTCCTGTCCGAATCGCTTGTCGCAAGGGTCCATTCGAACAAAAATCAGGAGGGCCTGAAGATGGTCGTACGACGCCGGTAACTTGAAATTGCGGATTGAATCATTAATCGATTCGCAGATGAGCCAATCCATTGTGGACGATTTAGGGGTTGGTCACCCGAATTTGATGCCAAACGTACTCGTAGCTTTCGTAGATAGCGTTAACCCACTTGGGAACGGATCCCCGTTCGAATGTCAATCCTCGTTCTCCCCAAGCAACCTGCATAACTGAGCGATCTCGAGCGAAACCCGCGATGAGGTCTCGTCGTACGAACAGTAAATTTCCCCGCCAAGGTTTCTCAGCCCGAAATGTGGCCGAGGCGCGTACTCCGTCGAAATCGACGAGGTCCAGCGTGCCAGGTAATTGACGAAGTCTTGACAGAGCTGCAAACTCAAATGACGGCACGTCATAAGACCCTTTCAGAGCAGTCGGCGAACCTCCTACTACCGTCATCAGTTCGACCGCCACCTGGCTGAACTTGATTCCCACATCGCTCCGATCATGCTGCAACACACAATGAGGTTGATCGACGTCATAAACGTCTTCAGCGCTCACGTCGAACCGGCGACTCCATGGGACCTCGCCGGCGAAAATGCCATTGGCCCTCAAGAGACTTGGGAAGAATTCGTTGCCGAGATATTCATGCCTGTCAATAATCTCGACTGCCGCATCCACGGTTCCCGCTTCAAGCAGAAGAGTGTGAAAAAATCCGAATACTTGACGTCCCTCTCGCCGGTGCTCTAGAAACCCCTCTACCAACACCCAGTCTTCTGAGACGCCATGGATTTCGTCCAGCGACCACATATCATTCGGCACGCAAACTTCACCGCTCCTAAACCAAGCCTCATCATCTATCGGTCCGCTCGGTGCCCACTCAGGAAGGTGCATCAGTGCTGCTGGAGGCTCTTCCGGAAAGGACGGATCGATATCCAATGTCACAATTCGACCTCCCTCATCACGTGGACCTCGGCTATGACCAGAATCATCAAGACGTCCAATCAATTCGTAGTACGCAATCCATCCGTATTTCTTGCCGTAACGTTCTACTTTCGCTCGATCGCCTCCATGCCTATTGGCCGCATCCGCGATCTCTTGGTCGATAACGCCGAAGAGTTCGGCGCGCCAGCCAAGTTCCCAGACCCGCGCGAGGACCTCGCCCCGAGCTTCGCGAAAGCGAACGTGGTGGTAGTCATAGTTTCCTCTGTCTTCGAATGCGGACCCAATCACGTAGTTCTCGAAGTCAATACCTAAAGTGCTGGCACACTCCTTCATATTTGGGTCGTTGTCAGCCATTAACGACGCTGGCGACAGCGCAGCGAAAATAGGTGCGAATGGATCGACGTTGTCAGGTACTGAGCCTGGATGGAGGGTTCCGGCGAACTCGAAGACCACACGTATGTAATTTCGAAGAATCTCGTGCGAAGTCGGCATCGTGCCGTTCTCCAAGAAGCAGTCTGCCAGCTCCATCAGCCAAACGGCAAGCGAACGTTCGAAGCTTCCTCCGGGATCAGGCATTTGGTGCGAACTTGCAGCACCGAAGGCGGCCCCGACCATACGCTCGACGATGTATGGGTCATCAATATTAAGCAAATGAGTGGCGACGTCGAACAGACGCTTCGGTTCGGGCCTCCCGAAACGTTGCAGTGCTTTCGTCGCTACGTCTCGAACTTCTACACTCGTCGACGTCAGAAGCCACGACATCGCAAGAGCGTTCAAGTCATCAGCCTCGACACGGTCAAGGTCTACCGTCCAGTGCTCAATTGACTCATTGAGCTCTTTCCTTAGAAAGTCATCCGCGCGAAGGCGTATCCATTCGCTCCATTTGCGGTCGCGCTCTGGAAGTGGCAAGAGACGAAGGACTCTATCTAGGAATCGAGCATTTAGCCGATGCGCAGACGACGTGCGTATTTCCCAAAGTCGATCAAACGGATGTCGACTCCCGTAGCGCGGCGCTCCCCAGGAAACGATCAAAGTTGCGAGCTCGTCGACCGTGCCCTCATCAAGAAATTCCGATTCTGTGCCGAGCTCTTGAACGACCGCCCAAGTTCGATACGAATTCGGGGCATATCGCCAAAAGTGACGTCCGCTGAACCGACGAGGCAGTAAGCCGACGAGATTGACGCCTGTGTCTTCGCCGAGAGCTTTGCATTCGTCTCCGAGAATGGATCTCCACAGAGAAGTCTCACCTAGGCGATGGTCGAGCTCGTCATAGGACATTTGTACGAGAAGCGCGTCTGCGATCAGATAGCCCGCGAAACGGTCAAACACGATTCCAGTCTCTGTATCTTCAGCGCCTTCCACCTCTTCACGAAAGATCACCCCCTCCTCCTCGAGGCGCCGAAATACACTTTCATCCCAATTTGTTTCTCCGGCATCAAAAATCGAGCGCACTTCGTCAGTTGGGAGCCGGCGAACGTTCCTTGTCCACATTTCAAATGCGACGGAGCGGAGTCGTCTCTCTATCTGGTCAGCAGGAACGGGTACGCGCGCAGGATCGTCAGCGAGACGTAGAACAAACCCTTCGCGGTACAACTCAAATACGCCTATAAGCGAGTTCGGCAACGCCTCCGCACCGACCGGTTCTTGACGAAGGGGATTCGCCGCTTCGCAATACATTCTTATAAACAGTGGGTTGAAGAACATCCAGGTGGGCAGCCAGGCGCCGGCCACATTAATCAGGTAGTAGTTGAAATATGCATCCACAATTTCATTAACTTCAGCCTGGTACCACTCAAGGTTGACAGTAAGCGCGCCATCTGGAATTGCGCGAGCGGCAAGCACCTCACGGAGCGTGGTAATTACTAAAACGTTCGGATAATTGCTGAGTGCCGGTGTTAACTCCTCCAATAGAGAACGCCATTCCGAGGGACGCTCTGCTTCATTCAGACCATCAATAATCAGAGGTAGGCGGGCGCCGGCGCGACCACCGGCAGAGTTCATTGCTTCAAGAAGATCCTCAAAGTGCTGAATCCTGAAACCAGGAATCCTTCGCACCAAATCGTCCAGGCTGTCTCCCGCCCGAAGTCGGCTTCCCTGGATGAATACCCCCGCCGGGAGGTCGTTTGTCTCGACCGTCAACTGCGCCGCAAGGTGAGTCTTCCCCATCCCGGCAGCCGCAACGACGGCGACCATAGGAGCTTGCAAATTGATACGCATTTCATCTAGCCATGCGACGGCGTCTCGAATGTCTGCTGCGAGGCCGGTAACGGATAGGGCCTCCGGGACTCGTCGCTTTCTGAGTTCTCGAACAACTGACAGTAACTTGCGCGGCGAAGTGGTGGGTGACTGCTGATCAACTACACGTTCTCGCACTTCTGATGGGCGCCGATTTCGCCCGGCAATAGCAATCGACCGAAGGTCGACAGCAAACTGACCTAGGTCACTGGCAACAACCTCAAGTGCTTTCCGTGTTTCATTGTCCTCAATGCCAACAAGTACTGAACGAAGTGCACCAATCCGAGCGTCCATTAAATCGACATGTTCATTCAGCCATTGAAACGACTGCGGACGAAGGAGGGCGCTCTCTAGTAGTTGCTGTACGTGATTCTCCGTGTGCACGTTTGGCGGAGCCCATCGAGCCCTAACTGGCCGAATTGAGCGCTCATGAACTTGCGCCAAGGAGCCTGGAGATAGTACTAGTTCCCCGAAAAAAGTTGAACGGAGCTCGTCGAGGCCGCCGAGTTCCGCGTCAAAATTCTCCGCCGCCCACAATTGAATTGCGACTCCACTCTCGGATCTAACGCTGTCAATCCAGTCCAAGTCTCTCTGCGCCGGCCGTTGCGGGAGACAAAGCACAAAATCGGTGAGGCCCTCGACGTACTCGACGGCCTTTTCAAATGAATCCACAATCTGCTTACGCTGCTCGCGAGTTAATTGGTTAGCACTTCCAAGAAGGAACCACTTGCACGACCATCCCCACACGCGACCGGGGTCTCCGAGCGCTCCTGTGTGCTCGACCCGCACGAAGAATTCAACTCCTGGCTGTTGCCTTCTCTCCCGAATGGTTCCCAGTGAGCCGAAGCGACGAGACACGATCGCGCGTGTCAACGCTTCAAAATTCCCATCCGGCGCTCCTTGCAATCGCGCCAATTCAGTCAGGTCGAGAGACACGTCAACTTTCCGCTTCAGAATGCGGCGTCCCATCTTCATTCCAGTCGTGGCGCGAGAACACTTCAACCCGCGCTCCGAGGTTGATGAGCACTTTTAGAAACCCTTGGACGTCTGACTCTTCGGTCCAAATACGAACGATTGATCCATCGCGACTGATCGTGTGTTCGTAGGCATAATTATCGACGTCGAACCGTCCCATGTCGTAGAGCTTTAGGCCCATCAAGCCTTCACGAAGAGATTCCGGCATTCGTTCGTCCTTGCTCTGCCAGGAGTCATCGGACCATTCGGCATCTGCAAGAACTTTTAGAGCTTCCATTTTCGCAATTGCCTCTTCGGCGTCGACGACTGTTTCGAACATTCCGATCATGACAAGATCCATTGAGTGCTCCGAGCCAAAACTGTTCCAAATCCTCATGACGCTCCTCTCAAAGCATGTACGGCATCCATGACGGAACTCTCTACTCGTATTCCCGATGAGGCGTAGGCATTTGGCCGAAGGACACCCATCGCGTCGATGTGTAGGTGCGCGTCCAGGGGACCCTCATCGGGGATGACTTCAACGGTCGGTAACGAACCCTCGAGTCCAGAACGCGAGATTGCCAGGCGCAATTGGGACCGAGTCGTCCAGATCCATTGTGCGAGTCGCTCCGAATCTCTTTGAGAGATCCCTTCCGTCGCCCCTGTCGCTTGCTCAGGGAGAAGTAAGAGTTCGGATGCACCGTGTCGTTCGGCGAACTCAGCGACGTCGTCGAGTTCATCGATCGTGCTCGCATTCACGACAGTGTTGACTCCGAAAGGAGCCACCGATCGAAGCAGCTCGGCGGCGACAGCGACCGCTAAAAATGGCCGACGCCTGAGCCGCTCGTATGTCGACCCAACTCCGTCAACAGACAGTCGAGCGAAGTGGACGGACCCGCGAAGCGCGTCCGCGAAGCTTGGGGTCAGCCGATGGCCATGCGTGGTGAACGTGACGGCCATTGAAGTCGAAGCTGAAATACGGGTGCATATATTGACGAACTGAGGGTGACCGGTGGGCTCGCCACCTCCAAAGCCGATGCCGAGACATCCAGCTCTGTCGAGCTCGATTGCCCATGCGACTACGCGGTCAACGTCAAGTCTGGCCGCGTTTTTGGGCGCATAGCAGTACGAACAGCGGAGTTCGCAGGCGTTCGTCAACGCGATCGATATATACCGCGGAGCCTGCGAGAAGTACTCACTAGGGACGCGCACTTCGTCAATCAACACATTCAAGCCCGAGTCGCGGCAGAACAGATGCACTCCGGCTTCGCACTTTCGAACTTTGACCGTCATTGAGTTCATGATGTCACCATTCGAGAACAATATGTCGTTTGATCTTCAAGTGAGCTGAACGGGGCGACAACGATTGCAAGACGATCTACAAGACGTTGGAGCACTAGACCTCCGATTCGGTAATTGCTCGGCGATCGAAACGCTGAACATCAAAGGCTGCACGCGTCCATCAGAAGGGTCCGGTCAAGGCCCGAACCGCCGTAGAAGTCATATCGCAGAAGAGCTAAAAGCGCTTCCGACGCAAACCTCGAACATTTCGCGCGACGTCTTTTGATCTACCCAGTGCGAAAAGAGTGCGAGCGCCAGCTTTAAGAACGGCTCTCAGGTCAACCGCTCGCCACGGAGCGCTCAAATGTCGTGCATATCCTCAATAATTTTGTCAAGTCTGTAGATCTCTTACTTACAAATCCTGCAGCCCCTTCTGCACGAGACCACTTCCAAGTTTGAGACTTACTACGGCCAATCCGCCTGCTGGCACCACTGCTAGCGGATTCGCAACCAAAATGGCAGTTGCTGCCCCAACGTCAGCCAGCATGAGCACGGACCCACCCACGACGTGGACCGCCCGGCCAATTCTCTTAAGGAGTCCCCCAAAGCGGACGTTACGAATTTCTTCCCTTATTCTTTCTTGGGTCAACTCTTCTGCGAGAGCCGCAGTCTGCTCGCTCATCGATTCAGGAGCCATTGGAATCGCGGCGACAAGCGGCTCATTCGCGATCGAAATGATGAGTGATGTCGCTGCGGCGGCAGATAGGCCCGCCTTCAGCAACACAGAATACTCAAGCCCTAGTAGAGATGCATTATCCACTTCGCTCAGGGTGCGAGTCGCAAGAGCGTCATCGCTCTTGTCCCACGCATCGCTAGTTGTTTTCAGAACTCTCTGAAGCCGCCAATCCTCGGCAACAACCAGTAGGGCCTCTCTCGCCGCATTCGAAATTGCTTCAACGTCGCCGCTCGTGACGGCGCTACACAATCGTTCATATGCCTCCAGGATCTGGAGCGGACCATATTCAAATTCGATTCCTCTCGCCAGGTTCTCAAGCAAATGCTCATCAATCACGATTGCACCAAGCGCATTACTGACGACATTCGTTCACCAACGACCGATTGACACTCAATTGCTTTCAAACTGTCACCCCCTTTGTCCTCACAACGACAATCGAAAGTGATGTTACGCCCCGCTCACATGTATTACACCGCGTTTGCCGTTGACTCTGATTTCTTCGAAACTGACGTCGGTTCCCAAACGCTGACTCCCATGACGAATCGCACAGGCAATTCATCATCTCTAATATCGCTGCCGGTCCGCGGAGAGAAAATTTGAAATGTTGGCTGAACTTCAGCAGTACTTCCAGTAATTTCGTTGTCGAGATTGAGTTGACATTGACAACTTGCACTGCGCGCAAGGGGACAATTTCAGCGAATCGTTTTCCTTCGGTGTGAGATGGATGGTGGACAGCCAATAGTTGCTAGCTACTATTCCGTTATGAATCCGAAATTGAGGACTGGCGCCACCGTCGATCAAGCGATTGCGGCCCTCGACCAAGAAGCCGCCAACATTCACGCCCATACCGCGTCAACTCGTTATGACACAGACATTGCTGTCAGGGCCAATGATTCACGCGATCTGTACGTCAAGTGGAGCATTGAAGCAGAGGGCCGCTTGCTGGGTTCTCTGCATCACGACGAGGTACTCGCAATCTTTTCGAGTCCACGCCATCGGGACATTGCCATGATGCCAGCGGGCGAACAGTTGCAGCGATCGGTTTACGCAGAAGTCACATCAAAGCGAGAACAATTTGACTCGATGTCCAGAGCATTGAAAGAGATGAGAATTCGACTGGCGAGAGCACCGGGGCTCCCTTCCATTGTTGACTCAAACTTCATGATTCACTGTCTTCGACCAGATCAAATCAAATGGAGCGCAGTAGTTGAGGATCAAGTCATGCGTCTTGTTATTCCTTTACGCGTAATTGAGGAACTTGACGCGATGAAGACCGACAACAAGGAACGCCTTCGCAAGAACTCGCGAGAGATTCTGAGTTGGTTAGAGTCTGTCTTCGCAGCAAGCCCCTCGGGGCCGGTGAAAATCCGCCCGGACGAAGAGACCACAATAGAGATTCTTCTCAGCGAGCGACCCCGCTATCGACCGAGTGACCCAGATGAAGAAGTTCTCGACGTGTGCCATGAATACCATAGGTTCGTCGGGGCCTCGCTCCTGATAACGGCCGATTATGGAATGAGACTTCGCGCTCGCGCGGAGGCGGTTGATGTTGTCTTGATGCCGCAAAAATATTATAAGACGATCCCAGATTTGCCTAAGAGCACTAACTGTGAAGAATCAGAAGCAGTTAATGAATGAAGCGCTCGATTATCTCACCGTAATCGGAACCTTCGGAGCGTTCCTAACCGCTGTCGGAATATTTTGGTGGTCCAGCGTCAATTCATCACAAGATCGTCGTCAGACGCAGGCCGTTCTGTTCGACGTGTGGTTAGCCAGGGTAACGAAACAAACCGGAATTCATGTCGCCGTCTTTAACGTTTCCAATCACAGTGATCAAGCGATACGAGACCTAACAGTAGAGATCAACAATGCTCAATCGCGTAATGAACTAGCGGTCGTGCAACCAACTTTTCGAGGGCTGTATCTCGATCTGATTGGTCCGAATATTGTTGATACGCCCAGACGGCAGCAATGACCGATGTTCAACTGTTCAGGTTGTCTGCGCCCGAGATTGAAATCAGATTTACTGACACCGCTGGGCGCAGGTGGCGGCGGTTCAAGAGTGCCCTCACTCAGATCTTCTAGTCATAACGCGCGTGTCCTCGTCGTGACATTCAGAGTCCAATCTTGAACAGATTGGACTTTGGAAATCAACCGGCGTCGATCCGCTGAGAATAGATTGCATGTTGAAATGGATGCAGACAACTCTCTCGAAAGGTCACTTAAAATTCTCGCCAAGAATCCGGTCACGTCCAAGTACATGTCGTTTCGACCTGAGCGAGCTTTGTTCCATTACACGACTCAGAGCGGCTTAATAGGAATCCTGCGTGATCGCCAAGTTTGGGCCAGTCAACAAGAATCACTGAACGATGAAAGTGAACTCAGTTACTCTGCCAACTTCCTCCAAGACACTTTCAATGACTATCACGTGACACGCACTGGGATGAATCCCGTCGCAATTACTGCATTGTCTTACTATTTCGAACGAGCCGACTTCTCCGAGTTCCCGTTGAGCGCATTTGTGGCGTCTTTCACCGAGGATGGTGATCTACTGAGTCAGTGGGAGCGATACGCCGGACCTCACGGTTATTGCGTCGGCTTCGATGCGGAAAGATTGCGCGCAGTTCTTGCGGAAAGCGGCCGGAACCTCACCAAAGTCGTCTACGACACAGAGTTTCAACGAGACCTCCTGAATGAAATCTTTGATGTTGCCTTCGATCGTCTCGAATCGGGCGCCTTCGAAGAGATGACTGAAGAATCTGTTGAACGATGGGCAAACATTCACGCCACCATTGCACGAAGTATGAGCCTCACATTCAAACATCCAGCGTTCGAACGAGAGCAAGAGTGGAGATCCGTGGAACTCCTTCCCGACGAAAGAGCGCCCGCATTGGAGGTCCGACCAGGGGCGTTCGGAGTAGTTCCTTATCTTCCGATTCCCGTGTCTCACGAGATTGACGACTCACTCTCAGACGTGATTATCGCTCCGACAAAATATGAAGCGGAGGCGAAGCGCGCGGTGCTTTTGACCCTCCGTCGCTTTAACTACGACGTGTCCCGAGTTAACGTTCACGTTTCGCGCGTGCCCCTTCGCGTCTGACTGGCTGCGAATTGTCAGCGATGTCTCGACCCCTCGCAAAACGTGCAAGTGGTTTACTTCAGCATTAACTTCAGCAGTTGACTTGAATTAAGGCGGATTTTGATGAACGGAGATGAATTGATGGCCCAACAATCGAAGCCACATTGGACCAGCGTGGACTCTCGTGAACGGATCCCGAGGCGATGGCATGCAAGGGGTCCAGGGTTCGAGTCCCCGTACCTCCACAAAATGACCTACGTCCCATTTAGTGGACAACGTTTGTGACAACTTGGCATTGATCGGGAAGGAGCCCGAACGGACAGCTCGGCGCTTCGCGCACGTCCTCCCCTGGCTCTAGGACTTTTAAGAAGCTGAGGAGTTTTAAGAGCGAGCGTGATGAAACCGCGTACGCGTATTAATCAGGTAAGCGAACCACACTTTTCGCACTGCGCTGGCGTAACATTGCAATCTCCTCGAGAGGAAAATTTCAGTTGACCGTCAAATATCACCCCGCAGCGGTAAAGGAACTGAAAGGGTTGGCCGACGGAGCCGGTCCCGGACTGCAGGGAACGATGGACGATATTGAAACTGGAATAGTGCTTCCAGCCCGACGTGAGCGCCTATCGGCCGATCTGTGGGAAGCCAAGTATCCACGAGGCGGAAATACATACCGCCTCATTTACGCTGTCGTCGAGAGCCCTGCGAAAGGAGCCAAAACGAGCGAAACCCAGTTCCTCGGCCTTCTGGCCTTTCAAAAGAAAACAAGGAAAACGCCAAAACAGCACCTGAAGACCGCTGGTAAGCGCCTTTCTGATTGGCGTACACAATGACAGGAGTGATAAGTATGCCTGTGGTCAAAAAATCGTATGAATCAGATACGCTGGTGCATTGCCTATGGGAAGGGGTGTAATTGTGGCTCCTGACGAAATCCAGTGGGTCGATGGAGCTGAGATACTCCAAGACGAGGATTATGCCGCAGATTACGAGGATTCTCGCGAATTGACGTCGCTGATTCGGAGACTCACCACACTTCGGAAAAGCCGAAACATCACGCAAAGTGATGTCGCAACAGCGATGTGCACTGGCCAGTCAACGATTTCAGCATTCGAGAATGGTGAACACGATCCCTATTTTTCGACGGTCCAAAGATATGCCCGGGCACTTGGACTAAGGCTCATTCCTGATCTTGTCCAACGGATGCCTTATGGAATGACGGCGCACGATATTGCAACCCAGCCTTACGCCCCATTCGTCGACATCGGAACAAAGATCCCAGGACATTGGGGCGAGTCCTTTGGGTTTGGTTCATGGAATGAAGTGGTCCACACTGCCCAAGTGCGCTTCCTCACCTTCAATCCTCATTCACGAGATCACTCTGATGATGTTGAAGGCGCTCAGGTCGACCAGTGAACAACGAAGTTTCCGCTGAAGTTTATTCAAGTGCTTTGAAGATCGGCGACCAAGCCGAGATTTTTGCGATCGTAATGCGTGATCTCCAATGGAGGGTTCTCAACAGTTCTGAAAATGGCCTGCCCGCAGAAGTGAATGCGGAATGGCAAGCCGAGCATTCGCGTTATGAGCCAACGTCTTTCGCCTATCGTATTACCGCGTTTCTTACTGCCAAAACGACCGATGTCGAGGTTTATACGTTGACGATTTCACACGAGCTCTTCTTTAAAGTTCCAGCGGAACTTGAAATCTCCGAGAGCGAATTCGAAGCATTCGGATCAACATCAGTTTTGCAGATGGTATATCCGTACATTCGCGAATGGGTGTCCAGACTGACGAGCAGCGGGGGCCTTAACACGTTCATAATGCCTCCACTCCGTCTATCCACGAAGCAAAGTGGAACGGCAGTACCACTTCCATTCGATGAATAGTAAATGGCAGAGCTCTTCTGTCTGCCCCGACGTCAATCAATCATGAATTCCCACGATTGCCCGCGCGTGAACGGACTTCGCCCGCTGAATCGTCGTCGCCCTGACTCGCTAGAGATGAATGTGCCCGGCTTCAAGTGCCGCAGTGACGAAAGTTGATATCTGTATAGCGTTCCCCCCAAATGAAAGCACTTCGTAGACGCGACGAATGATTCCGGCAAACTTGTTTCTTATTGCTTCAGCTTCTGATGATTCGTCGGCTTCAATTGTTTCACGCCGAATCCCCACTTCTCCCACGAGCTTCGCGAAAGCGTCACTCAGAGGTTTCTCACCAAGTAGGTCAAACCGTTCGATCGCTAATCGGATATCTAGGAGTTCATCCAGGAGGAACGAGGCAAGTTCATCGTCAATCTCAGTCTGGGAAATCTCATCAATGAGATCATTGACGGAAGTTTTAAGTCCTTGAAGTACATCTCGATCTGGCACGATCTCGGGGGCAAACATGGATAATTGCTCGCTTATGACTCCTAGGTTCGCGAAGACTCCGTCCTGGGCGATGCCGACGCCCTGGTTGCTTAATCCTCCCAACAAGCTCTCCAGGTATTGATCCACGACGGGCAGCAGATTCAAAAACTTGTCAGAAACGTCTGAGTTCTTTCTGATAGACACGCGAATCTGCTCGGGCAATTTCAGCAAGTCGGTGACAGCCGACAAGATATCTGCTCGCTTCTTGGGATCAAGTGCAAATACTTCAGCGAAAATTTGTATTCCTTCACTGACTCGCCGGTCCGGAGCAGAAATCACGTCACGAATCTCAGAGATCCAGAAGTAGAGTCGTCCCGCAGGATTGTCCAGAGTCTGCGGCTCTGGCCCGTGCTCATCACTCATAACCGGGAGGGTATCACCATCGAAATTTCTCTCCGATCGCCACTTCAACACTTATGAAATTACAAATCATTTTCACTGCACTGTTCTTTCTGGCTCGAAATGAAGCCAATGGTTTGGCTCGCTACGACGTCAAGCGAGTTCCCCTGAAAGCACTCGCTTCAGATGAAATGTTTAAGCACCTGGTCACTTTGTACCGGAAGATTGGCACCTTACAGGTCGAGCGCGACATGCTCAAGGTTTGAGTTAATGAGTTGAGGGCCAACCAACGTGCTCCGTCCTACGACTATCGCGGTGGATCAAACGAGCCGGCGGGGACCGACTGCTACGCGCGGATTCAATTCTTGCCTGGTTTGGATAGCCGAATCTTTATTTTCTCCGATTGCCCAGTCGCCCAGACACGTAGTTGATCGAATTCGGCCTTCGCCAATTCAGAGTCAAAGTCCATGAACACGTGGATAATTTCATCGAATGGAAGTCCCTTTTTTACGTCACTGACGACGTAACTTTCAACGCCGCAGCGATCCGCCGCTTCGGAGGCGATTTTTGGCGTCATGCCCGCTGGTCCTTCGTATTCAATCCTCATCAACATCTACCGTACCGATTCGATGTCACATTGTCGTTTCCGTCGTTCTAGGCGTCATCTTCTATACGCTTCAAATATCCAGTACCAAATCGATGTCCGCGCACGCGCCGAACGAAAAGCCGTCATGAGAATGATCGTCGTCCAAATGCCCTGAAGCCCATTTGACCGAGCTGTATACGAGAGTCCTCAAATCCGCAGTCTCTGTATCTTGGAGATAATGTTCTCCCACATGCACGACGCCGTTGCGCCCGTCGTAGAGAGCCACGAGCCAGGCATGCAGTTGATCCTCTGACTTCGTTGGTAGTCGAAATCGCGTGGAGACTCGATCAGCAATCTTGTCTTTCTTTGAGCCGCTCGTCTCTTTGACAAAGAGAATTTCTAGGGCGATCATGCAATCATTGAGAATTGCCGACGGCCACGTATCGACCAGTGCGCGTCGATACCACCGAGTTGCCGTAAGAACGCGCGCCTCCCAATCCGTACGGCTGGTCAAGTCCTTTCGGGCGGCTCTTTCCAATGCGGAAGTTCCGAATCCGAACCATCCACTGCCGTCAACAAACGGCGGGGAGTATGACTCGATCCTGCCACTTCGAAAGCTGGGAGTGCTGCCGAGCACCATTCGAGGTGGCTCAGAAGTCCCCCAGCCGGGTGATGCAAAGGTAAGTACGGCCAGCGCCTCCTCGAAACAATCCTCGGCCATTCGGATTGCAGATTGCGAATCGAGAGCGTTTACAGAAGCGACGAGCATTGGATACGACAGACCGTGATCTCGATTGATCCATTCGTCGATCTGAGGACCGAGCTCCGGCAAATCCGTTGCCGAACGTAGGATTTCAGTGCGACCGATTCGAGAGACATTCGGATTCCATAGTCGTATCGATTGTCCAACTTTCCAAGTTGTCAATGGCATTGCAAGTTCAGTATCCATGTGTGAAGTCGCTTCTTGAAGTCCGCTCGTTCGACCGACACGAATCGCCGCGACTATAAGCGAGGCAACGTCGTCGCGATCACGACCCCCCGATTCAAGCGCAGAACCCGCGATCGAGCTACTCAAAGTATGGAGCAGATCAAAGTTGTGACCTTCAAAATGAAGGTTGTCCGGTCCAAATCCATACGTCGTGAATGGACCAGACGTGGTAAGCGGCGAACCCGCTCGCACGTTCTCGATTAGTTCGCTCAAAATCTCCTCATGCTCGACTTTCATTTTGCCTCTACCTCCATGACCATGTGACGGAGAGTAATTCTCAGTCGTCGGAGAAGCCCAAGCGGTTAATCTATCTAGATTCGCCAAATGTGGGTGATCAGATAAAGTTCGACGAAACGCCGCACCCGACGCTCATCGTCGCTCGCAATGGCAAGGCCACGACTTCCGCCTCAATTCCCTTTGAAGAAATGTACCTACAAGCGCATGGGTTCGTCGTCCATCGAAGAATTCTAAATTGGTATTGAGTCTGAGTACCGAGACGCGACTCGATGCACGAGATCCTTGAACCTGTCCGAACTGCCTGGACAAATTATGACGCGATGCAACGCTTGCTCGATGTTGAACGGGATCTCAATTCCACGTCGACTGGGTATGCGGAACGGCAGAGTATCACGGGTTCTATAACCAGTGACGCCTGCCAATGAATTTGAATCTAAGAGGGTCCAGTGCCTTCTACAGACGGAGAATTGGAGTCCGAAAGGGAAGGGCAACTTAGACCAGGATGCGAGCCGATGATTTGGCGCCTCATGTCATTGGATTTTCCAAGTTCATCGATCCTGACATTCGAATTCCGCGACCTTTGACCGTCGTCCTTGATGGAGTCGCCGCGTTAGCCCGGGAACTGCGAATAGGCCGAAGCGAAAAGTGTGTACGGATTCCCCAACGAGGGGTACTTTTCGTTCACTTGGGCAATAAGTTCAGGCGCCGACTGGCTTGACGCCAGAGCAACTTCAAAATCTTCGATATACCTTCGAGAAAAATCGAGCACCCGACCCGCGTCATCATCTGGCGCAGAAGGCTCTCTATGGCCCGCGATAATCGTCTCCGGCTTCATGGACGCGATGGCGTCAATGGACTCGAGCCACTCCCTTCGCGAATCTGCGGTGGAGTTCCAAAGCCACATGTGAATGTCGTTGTAGATGATGTCGCCGGCAATGACCGTTCGAAGCTCCGGAATCTCAACGACCGCGCCATGGAATCCGTCGGAACCACCGATGTACTTGAAGTTGACCTCGTGCCCCTCAAGGTTGACGACGCTTGATTCAAGCACGTCGGGGATCCTCGGGTTCTCATTGAATTGGCCATCAAACCACGCTTTGTACGCGGGCAACACTTCCGGACCCGCACTCGCCCGAGCCTCGTCGGCGACTTCTTCGTTCAACACCGAGAACTTTGCGGCCGGAAACGCAGAGAGAACAGGTCCCGCCCCGAAGAAGTGATCTCCATGCCCGTGCGTGACGAAGATAAGCGAAGGAGTCTTCCCCGTTCGTCGTACCCACTCGGCCAGACGCTCGCCTTCCGCGGTCGTCAACAATGTGTCGACCAATATTGCGTCAGAGTCACCCGAAATCAGGATTGAAGTTGTCGCGGGCCAGGTCGCCTGTTGGTCCTCCGGCCAACCTGGTCCACCGGGCAATGGTTTGTAGCCGCTATTAAAGACCTCGAGTGATAACTGCGACACTTCATTCTCCGTTCATCTGATTATGACAGTCGTCATACGGACCTCAGTATGGACTATGCCGAGCGTCATAGTCAAGAACTGATTTCGAAATGGCCCCAACAGACGGGTTGAGTTTCGTCGGGCCACGATCCTTCCAACTACGCGCTAATTCGGTTCGCGCATCTAGAAGAATGTGTTCGATTGTGCTGAAAATCGTGAAAACCGACACGCGGTCATTCGTCTGATCGGAGTGTTGTTTCAGTACTGAATATCAAGCGAGTAGCGCAACGCGCGGTCCAACTCGGCGCGTTTTCCGGGGCTGAGATGACCAACAGGATCGCTCGTGAGCAAGCCCACCGGAAGCGTCACGATGTTGTCGCAAGTTATCGCACTCACTTCGGGCAGTCCTTCTTCGCGGCCAACTTCGACCTCCGAGCGAATCCCTCGAAGCGTTCGCGTAATCGGAGCGCACGTCACTGCCGAGAGAACTTGGATGGCGGCATCTCTCGTCAATATGCAGACTGGTCGCCGACCCGCAGCGCTTCCCAGATCGGCCCAAATTATGTCGCCCCTGGCTACCAATTGGGCATCGTCTCGCTCGCCAAGCGAGCAGCTACCTCGACCACGATGGGGTCCTGAGGAATGAAGCGATACGACGCTTGGAGCTCGGCATCGGATTTGCGGAGCTCCTCGGCATCGAGGACCGCAACTGCGCCCCTGCGCAGAAGTTCCGATCGGTTGGTTCCACGCTCAGCGGCGAGCCGGTCGAGTCGCGCGACCAGGTCATCGTCCAATTGCACCAACACTTCGCGACGTCCCATGAAACATATGGTAACACATATGGTATGTGCCCTACCTTTTGCTCCTCGCGGTGAATGCGAGCCGGGTGAAGGAGTGCTCATTGAAGTTGGAGAGAACCGTTTCGAGTCAGCTTTCGGAGATGTGATCTCGCCATGAGTGAGCGGCTACATAGCCAATAGTCTGGCGAGCACGGTCGATCGCCAGCAACGTTTCAAACTCTCCGATCTCCCGAGTGATCGGGACGCCGGGAAACACTTCGCGGAAGAGCGCGGCCGACGGTCGGTTCATGACCGTGTCCCCCGCCGCGATGATCAATCCCGGATTCCCCGCGACCGCCTCTGACGGCGCCGTCAGGGAGAGACGACATGCGGCCGCGACATCGCGACCGTCCACGTAGCCCCAAAGGTTCCACTCGCGCAAGTGGGGGTCGGTCCACATCGACGGGAACTCCTTGTAGTCCTCTGGATCCATGATGTTGGAGAAGCGAAGAGCGACGAACGGTATGCCCGACCAATGAGCAATGTGCCAGGCGATCGTCTCACTCGCGACTTTCGACAGTGCGTACGTCGAGGTCGGTACGGGATAGTGATCTTCGTCCACCGGTGCGTAGCGAGGTCGCGATCCTTCTTTGTCGGCGAAGGACAGACCGAGTGTCGTCTCACTCGAGGCCCACACCACACGCTTGAGTCCCCGGCTCGCCGCTGCGTGGAACACGTTGAAGTTCATGACCATATTCGTGTTGAACGTGACCGCGGGAGTGTTGATACCCGGGGCAGGAATATTGGCGAGATGGACGACAGCATCGACGCCCTTCAGCACTTCCAGGGCCTGACCATAATCAGTGAGGTCGGCTCGGAGGGCACCGTGTTCCACCTCTTCCTTCGACGACGAGATATCGGTCGCCGCCACGTCGTAGCCGTGCTCGAGCAAATCGCGCACCACACTTCGACCAGCCTTCCCGCTGGCACCGGTCACACAGACTCGATGAATCGACGACGTTTCCATACCAACCACCTCTCTCAGTCACCGACGAAATCTGGATTCACGATAGAAAGGCCTACCACCTTCGCGAGGCGTCGCGATCGAGCAAATCGCGCGTCGGCATTAGTCGCCTTCCAACGCGGCGAGGACCTGCAGCGGGTCGAGGTAGTCGCGCCAATGTGACACTTTGCGATCTTTCAACGTGATCACCGAGATGTAATTGTTGCTGTAGGAATGGCCCGTGGCGACGACTTTCCCCTCGGAGGCGTATTCCAGAACGACCGTGGAGGTCGCGTCCGATCGGTGCACGCGTAAGTCATTACATCTGTCGAGGCTGAACGTCGAACCGTAACCTCGATAGAGCTCGATCAGATTGTCGCGACCGACGACGTGACGGGGATAATCAGGCACCGTGATGATGAAGTCGAAGACGACGTCGACGGCGAGGAGATCGAAGAAGTGGTCCCCGTCCACGAGACCGTGCAGGCCCTCTTCGATGATCCGAAAGAATGGATCCAAGGCTCGAAAGTCTTCAAAGTCCCGTATCAGTGGCGGCACTATCTCAGCCTGACGCATCCCTAAATATTTCCGTGAATTTCTTCGCTGTTTCAGACCCTGCGCCCGACTGACTGACGATTCTTTCCAGATTCTCCAAACTCGTCACCATCGCCTCTCTCCAAAACTCACCGTCTTCGATGAACTTTCGCAGGCCCTCCGGCAACCGACTCCCGTCAAAGAACGCGGTCACTCGGGTTTTTTCGTCGCTCAACGATTCCAACTGCCATCCCCATTGGCGCAGTGCCGGAACCCCGACGCTTGAGTGATATTCGGGATTCTCGTGGGAATGCACGATGGGCTGCCACGCGATGAGACGATCTCGCTCAAACTCCTCCACGTGATTCGCCATCACGTAGTTGCCTTGATGCCAGTGGACCATTTCGATGCAGAACACGTCGCCGACGTTGCCTATCACGGTGTTTTCAACTGCCGAGCGCAACATCCCCGTTCCATCTATCAATGGATGCATCGCTGGATCGGACAGAATCGAGAAGATCTGAGCAGCGGGTGAATCGATGTCGCGCGATTCAGAGACCGTTGGCTGGGCCATAGGTTGAACTCCTAAAGGTTAGTGATTGGATGAGAATTTATCATCGGAGTCGAACATCGATGGCGGCCGAAAGTGGTCGCACGCTCAATTCGACGCACTGTCGTTCCGGATGTGAGTCAACTTCGTTCCGCGCGCTGCAACTTCAGTCGCGATTAATGAGCGACCTAGATGTCTCGCGACAAGGCTGCTTTTTGCATGTAGCGTCCGGTTGAAACGAAAGGGAGCTATCACCATGAAGAGTTCAGTCAGTGGTCCAACGCAGGGCGAGCTGCAGCAGGTTTCGAAAGCGAACGAATCCGGAAAACCACCGATCGTGTTCGTTCACGGTCTCTGGCTCCTGGCGGGCAGTTGGGATCCGTGGCGCTCACTTTTCGAGGCGGCGGGCTACGCCACCGTTGCCGCTGACTGGCCCGATGATCCCGCAACCGTGGCCGAAGGTCGCGCTCACCCTGAACTCTTCGCCGGCAAGAGCGTGGGCGGAATCACTGATCACATTGCTGAGGTGATCAAGGGCCTGACGGTCAAACCGGCCATCGTCGGCCACTCATTCGGAGGATTGATAACACAGAAGCTCGCGGGTCAGGGACTGGCCAGCGTGTCCGTCCCGATCGATCCAGGACCTTTTCGAGGTGTACTGCCCCTCCCCTTCTCAGCGCTGAAGGTCGCCTCCGCCGTCATCTTGAATCCAACCAATAAGAAGCGCTCCACCATGCTCACCTACGATCAGTTCCGTTATGGATTCGTGAACGCCGTTGACGAAGCCGAAGCCAGGCGCCTCTATGACGAGTTCCCCGTGCCGGGCTCCGGCGTGCCGCTCTTTCAAGCCGCGTTCGCGAACGTGAATCCTTCGACCGAAGCGAGCGTCGACACGAAGAGCGCGGCACGCGGGCCTTTGAAGATCATCTCTGGCGAAAGGGATCACACGGTCCCGTGGGCCATCGCCAACGCTTCGTTCAAACGTCAACGTCACAACCAATCGGTCACCGAAATCGAAGAGATCAAGAACCGCGGCCACTCCCTCGTCATCGACTCCGGATGGCAAGAGGTCGCCGAAGTCACCCTGGCGTTCGTCAAACGGTTCCATGCACCCTAGAAGGTCAAATTCAACACGGCAAAGAATCGCTGAGTTCAGTTCGATGTCATCTTCACCAGACCCAGGGCAATCAGTTCAGGAACGGTAGGCGTCGACTCGATACGCGACCGCGGTGACGAGGACCATTCGCGTGTCGTCGTCAATCAGATACAACACTCGGTAGGAACCGCGCCTCGCCGAATACGCGGGAGCGAGCGGCGCGCGCAGTGCCTTACCCACTTGATGCGGATTCTCCAACAGAGGTCCGCTGGTGAATTCGAACGCCGCCCGCGCAACTTTTTCTGGCAGCGACTCTGAAAGAGCGTGTGCGGCGGACCGAGCTATTTTGAGTTGGCATCGACTGTCAGTTGGGATCGACATGACGTCCCGCGCCATTCAATGCTCGAGCGAGATCGTCCAACGACAGCGAGTTACCGGCCAACAGTTCATCGAGACCGTGCTGGTGCTCTGACAACAACGCAGTGTCAGACAGGACCTCGATCGTGGCCAGCATTGAGTCATAGTCATCGACTCCCAAAAGCACGGCGGCACGGTGCCCGTTCTTGGTGATTTCGATTCGTTCGTGAGTGGAGCTGGCCTCTTCGACCAACTTCGAAAGCTGAGCTCGCGCTTCGGCGAGCGGGAGAGTCGTCATGTACATAATTATAGCGTTAATATCCTTTTTTTGGTAGTGCCTGTAGACGGACAACGGTTGCCCACCTTGGCGTTCTGGCAGTGAGTTCATTGGCGTCGTTGCCAGCCTCTTCGCTTAATGATCAAGATCGACACGCCGTTCGGCGGAGGTGGCGAGAACGCCGAACGAGGAACGGTTCGTCCGAGTGAACAGTCGAACTCTTTTCGCCATCGCCCGGCACCTGGCGGCGTCCCATAGACCCAGCGCTCCGCGATGTGCCAAGGAACGATCACGTCGGCGCGGATCAGTCGGCTTCCGGGCGCGGTGAGTCGTCGAAGTATGGCCACGGAGAATCCGAAGGGAGGGTTCGCCACGACTCGAAACGGCCGTCGCGGCAACCGAACGTCAGCCGCGTCGGCCCGCACCACCGTGACGTTGTTCTGACCGAACTCCCTGCGAAGTTCGTGGGCTCGAGTCGGGTGTAACTCGAAGGCGATAACGCGCGCCCCTCGAGTGATCAGCGGGCGCGTGAGCGCGCCGGTCCCCGCGCCGATATCAAGTACGAGGTCGCCAGACGTAATGCCGGCGTCATCTATGAGCCGTTCGGCCCACCGACTATCGAGTCGGTGCCATCCCCATCGTGTCCGTTGCTCGGACACGGCGTACCATCGTGAACATTGTCATAGGACAACTCTAGGACACCATCGCTCCTACACTTCTGCCTAGATCAAGGAGTGGCCATTTATGCCTACCTCGTCTGGGGCGCTCAGTCTTCAGTTGCGCATTGAACTCGACGGGCTCGCCCCGGCGGTCTGGCGCCGCATTCTGGTCCCGACAAACGTGCCAATGTCGAAACTGCACGAAATACTGCAGCGCACCATGGGGTGGACTGACTCGCATATGCACGCCTTCGTCGTCGGTCACACCCGCTACGGAATGTGCTTCGACGACGAACCAGACGACGAGATCGACGACCAAGAGGTAACGGTCCGCGAGGCATTGAAAGGCCGCCAGTACTTCGTCTACGAATACGATTTCGGCGACGGTTGGAGCCATACGATCACCCTCGAGAAGGAGGTTCGCACCACCAGGGCGCTCCGCTACGCGGTGTGTCTGTCCGGTGAAAACGCCTGTCCGCCGGAGGACTCTGGTGGGGTAAGTGGGTATGAGCGAATGCTCAACGCCTTGGCCGACCCTCGTCACGAAGAACACGACGACTATGTTCGCTGGATCGGCCGCGACTCATTTGACCGCACCGCCTTCGACATCGTGGCGATCAACGTGACCCTTCAAGGTATTGCGCAAGGATCCAGACGCCGCGCCAGTCCTTGGTGACAACAATCTCGCAGATAGAACGTTGCCGACGTTCTCAGGCGGGTCGGAACCGCTCGATGTCCGCTGTCACCGCGTCCGTCGTCACCGGATCAAGCTCAGCGTGCTCCGCGAACTCGGTCCACCTCTCGACCGCCGCCACGACTTCACGCACCACGTTCTTGTAGCCCGGCACGTCGTGACGCTCCCCGACCGAGTGCAAATCGCTGAGCGTGATCGACTCCGTTTTCCCGTTGACCTTCAAGTTGTGTCGCGCGGTCCATTCGCTCCCGGGTCGGTAGGTGTGGATGACGTCGAAGGCGGGCGCCAGCTGCCACTCGCCGTCGCGAGGACGCAGGAACGCGAAGTTCTTCGTGTGATCGTCTCGGTTGACCGTCACCACGTTGAAGACCATGCGCCGGTACGCCTGACGAAGACTCTCGAGACCGAGATCCAGCTCGCTGACCGTGGCGAGGTACTGATCGTAACTATGAGCGCCGCCTTGGCGAGGGTCGAGGTTCGCCATGGCCGCCAATGAGAGCACGTGCTTCTTCTCACCGCTCTCTTCGCGGTCGAAGCGTCGCGTCATGAAGTGGCGACGTGGTCCCTCGGCTAACAACAGGCACCGGGTCATCTCGATACCCGCCGCGTTGACCATGAGACTGTAGGCGTACTCCACCCGTCCGTATGGCGCGCTCTCGCCTAGGTCATCACCGTGACCGTCCATGCCCGTAGCGCTCACACCGTCGAGTTTGATGATCCAGTGTTCGAAGCCCTCTTCCAACACTCCGTAGGGAGAAGCGACCTGGAAGGTCACCGGGTTAAAGGCGATCAGCGCCTTGGCCCGCGCACCTCCCGCGCTGGAGCCGACTTGGATGAGCTGTTGGATCGCCGCATTGGCGCTTTTCGCTTCGGCGAGTTCGCCACGAACCGTAAGTCGAGCCGCCAGGACCAGGTCGGCCAGCGCGACGACTGACGGCGCTTGACTCGTCTCGTCATCGGCGGGCGGCCGGAATTCGAGAGCCCCCGTCGCGCGGTCCGCGGCGTACGCCAGGCGATCGAGCGGGGTGATGTTTGATGCGCTCACACCTTGTTCAGCCATCCACGCGTCAACTAACGCATTTCCGAAGGCGTCGGGCAAGCTATCAGCGAGTAGCGGAACCAACCCGAGAAAGGCATCGGGCGCCAGGCTCGGCCATTGAGTGTTGTCATAGGGGCGTTCTCGCAACGGCATTAGTAACGGCGACAACTCGATGCCAGTGGCTATCCACGCGGGTGTGTACGCGAAGACGTAGCGACGACTCCTGGGGTCAAGAGCGACGGCACCGACTCGCGTGCCCCATGCCCACACTTCGATGACGTCTGCCCGGCGGTACGTCATGGCGCTGGCGAATGGCGTACGCGTCGCGGTCTTCGACTCCCCTTCGAGCGGCGAGGCTCTATGAGATCAAGTGGGTTAAAAGTCGCTGCCTCTGGTGCTAAGGACCGGAGCCAGCGATCTTGACCCAGTGCATGAACGACCTTCACCAGAGTGGTAGTCGACGATCCGCGACCTCCCTCTAAGTTCTTCAACGCACCGACCGATATGTTCGCTCGATCAGCCAGTTCCATTTGGGTGAGTCGCTGATCGATGCGAAGGGTGCGGACTCCTTCGCCCACAACGGTTTCCAGTTCATTTTGTTGGTTCGCCATCTTGACCTCCTTACCGTTGTTATAGTAACTATTAAAGACTCCAACTCACAGACTGACACATGTCATGGCTAGAATTCTCTCTTTTATAGCGATATTTCGGCTTTATGAATACTATTATATCTTTTATGCAGGCTAGGCTTAAATTTAAACATCGGATGACTGTAGGCTACGGCCTATGGAGATGACCGCTGATGACGTTTGATCGCCGAAGGTTCGATGCGGAGCTTTGGCCCAGTTTGGACGCCCTGACGACGGATGACTTGTCGGAACTCGACCGTCGACGGGCCGACAGCACGGCCACCGACGTCGGCTGGAACCCTATGGTCCACATTCGCAACCTCACCATCGTGGGCGACGACGAGAGTCTCAATGTCGCGGTGCGTCTTTACTCGCGCAAGGACCGACAACAGGGCGCGGCGATTCTTCACATACACGGCGGTGGCTTCGTGCTCGGCAATCTCGACTTCGAGCATCGTCGTTGCGTCAAACTCGCACTCGAAGCCGAGTGTCTCGTGGTGAGTGTCGACTATCGGCTCGCACCCGAGCACCCGTATCCCGCCGGCTTGGACGACTGCTCGCGCGCGCTCGACTGGCTCCACGACCACGCAGAGGATATGGACGTCGACGTCACGCGCATCGGCGTCGCCGGCAGCAGCGCCGGCGGCTGCCTCGCCGCCGCGCTCGCCCTGCGCGCGCGCGATCGCGGTGGGCCGCCACTGGCCTTTCAGCTACTGATCTATCCGGTCACCGACTGTCAACTCTCGACGCCGTCGATCACCACCTTTTGGGACGGACCAGGGTTCTCTGGACACAACGCTACGGAAATGTGGTCGTTGTATCTGTCACACGGCGCAGTTGTGCCGGACGAGTACGCCTCCCCCGCGCTCGCTCAAGACCTCACGGGACTGCCTCCGGCATTCGTCAGCATCGTAGAGTTTGACCCCCTACGCGATGAAGGAATCGAGTACGCACGTCGACTGATCGATGCGAACGTCGAAGTCGAAGTCCGAGAGTTTCCCGGCACGTGGCACGGATTCGACCTTCACGCGCCCGACAGCACCACCGCGAAGGAGTTCACCGGAGCTGAGGTCACGGCCGCGCGTCGACTGAGCGCTGTCGCTCCTGATTCCTCCACCATGCGAAGTACGACGTGAAGCGACGATTCCCACGACCGAGCGAACTGACGCCGCTGATTCGCTTCAAGACTCCCCAACTGAACGCGAAGCGACGACGTCTGAACGCCGCACTGTCGATATGGGATTTGCGCGAGATCGCGAAGCGCCGAACGCCTAAAGGTCCTTTTGACTACACCGACGGCTCCGCCGAGGCGGAGATCTCCTTGGCCCGTGCCCGTCAAGCGTTCGAAGACATCGAATTCAATCCGGGCATCTTGCGCGACGTCTCCAAGGTCGACACGTCCACGATCGTGCTCGGCGGACCCGTCGCGTTACCCTTCGGCATCGCACCAACCGGCTTTACCCGGATGATGCACGCCGAAGGAGAGATTGCGGGAGCGGGCGCCGCCGCGGCCGCGGGTATCCCGTTTTCTCTGTCGACGCTCGGGACCACCACGATCGAAGACGTCAAGGCGGCGAATCCAACGGGCCGCAACTGGTTTCAGCTCTATCTGTGGAAGAACCGTGAAGGCTCGATGGCGCTGGTGGAACGCGCCGCGGCCGCAGGTTACGACACCCTGCTCGTCACCGTCGACGTTCCCGTAGCCGGGGCACGGCTTCGAGACCATCGCAACGGACTTACGATTCCGCCGCAGTTGACCATCCGCACGGTGCTGAACACGGCCACCAAGCCCGCGTGGTGGATAAATTTCCTCACGACCGATCCGCTCACCTTTGCGTCGCTGAACACTTGGTCCGGTACGGTCGGCGAGTTGCTCGACGCGATGTTCGATCCCACCGTCACGTTCGAGGACCTCGCCTGGATCAAAGAGCAGTGGCCGGGAAAGCTCGTCGTCAAAGGTGTGCAGAGCGTGAGTGACGCTAAGAAACTCGCCACGCTCGGCGTCGACGGCATCGTCTTATCGAACCACGGCGGACGCCAACTCGACCGCGCACCGATACCGTTCCACCTCTTGCCGGCAGTAGCCCGCGAGGTCGGGCGCGATCTCGAAGTGCACCTCGATACCGGCATCATGAGTGGGGCGGACATCGTGGCCTCCATTGCGCTCGGAGCGAAATTCACGCTGATTGGCCGCGCGTACCTCTACGGTTTGATGGCCGGTGGTCGCGAGGGTGTCGACCGGACGATCGAGATCCTCTGCAGCCAGATCACCCGCACCATGCGACTCCTGGGAGTGACAAGTATCGAAGAATTGACACCGGCCCACGTCACACAACTGCAGCGATTGACGCCGCGAAGCTAACCAAGAAACGAGACGAACTCATAGTGACCAGCGAACTCAACGACCGTAAACTTGACGACATGATCAAGGAAGAGCCGCCGCGAAGTCTTTCCCAGACTGACCTCGTGCTCTACGGCATCAAGAAGATGATCACCGACGGTCATCTCCAAGCCGGTTCGCGCCTCCCCAACGAAAAGGGACTCGCCGAGGAACTCGGGACGTCGCGCGGATCGCTGCGCGAAGGCGTTCGCGCGCTGTGCATCATGGGCGTACTCGAGACGCGTCAGGGCGACGGGACCTACGTGACAGCGCTCGATCCCTCGACGTTGCTGGCACCCATGGAGTTTCTCGTGGACCTGCATTCACCGGTGAACACCGGACATCTCCAGTCGGTGCGGCGGATTTTGGAATCGGAGTCCGCGGCGAGCGCGGCGCTGCGAATCGGACCAGACGACTTGGAGATGGCAGAGAAGGTGCTCGACTCGATTGAGTGCTATCTCACCGGCGAGACGCCCATGGATTACGAGGTGGTCATGGACGCCGACATCGAGTTCCACAAGATCATTGCCAGTTGTTCAGGCAACCCCGCGCTCGAAGCGCTCGTGGAGGCGCTAGGTAGCCGGACCATTCGAAGTCGCACCTGGCGTGCCATCAGTGACAAAGGTGCCCTGCTCGACACCCAGCGTGATCACCGAGGCATCCTCGCCGCCCTACGCGAACACGAACCGGAACACGCGCGACTGCGAATGGCGATTCACCTGCTCAACGTCGAAGAGTTCATCTACGCCCATCCCACTGACGTCATGAGCGATCTCTAAGACTCGAGCACCTTCCAAAGTGCTTCCGGAATCTGCGCATCCATCCAGGCGGCTCCGGTTCGAGACTGCTCGGCAGTGCGAAAACCAGCCACGACCGACTTCACGGCCTCGTGGCGAAGAGGAAAGTTGATGGCCACCTCGGGCAAGGTGACCCCAAACGCTTCACACTTATCGGCGATCGCTTGAGCCTGCGCGAGTAGCTCCGGCGACACGGTTGCGTAATTGAAGTGAGCGTCACTCGAAGGTCGCGCGCTGGACAAGAGACCGGAATTGAAGGGCGCCGCCGCGACAACCGCCACGCCGCGTTGCTGGCATTCATCCAACAGTGGTTGCCCTGTTCGGTCCAATAGGGTCCATCGCCCCGCGAGCATCACGACGTCGATATCACTAGTGCGCACGAACTCCAGCAACGGCTGCCAGTAGTTCATTCCCGCGCCGATGGCTTTCACCAGGCCTTCGTCACGCAGAGTGGCCAGCGCCGGAAAGGTGACACGAATCACTTCATCGACGCGGTCATCGGGATCGTGCACGTACACGATGTCGATGGAGTCGAGTCCCAACCTCGTAAGACTCTCTTCGATACTGCGACGAACTCCATCGCTCGAATAATCGAGGGTTCGAGTGAGATCGTCAGGTACTTCGAAAGCGCCGACACTCAAATCCGATCCTTGGGGCGACGGATTTGGCGTCAGGAGTCGGCCGACCTTGGTCGAAATGACGAAGTCGCTTCGCGCACGACCGGCGAGCGATGCACCCATACGACGTTCCGAGAGACCGAGCCCGTAATGGGGGGCGGTATCGAAGTAACGCACACCGGCGTCCCAAGCCGTTGAGATAGCGCCTTCGGCGTCCGCGTCGGTGATGGCGCGATACAGATTGCCCACTGGCGCGCCACCAAAGCCGAGCGTCGTCACCGAGACCGAGGTCTCTCCGATTGGGTTCTTCTTCATGACAAGTCCAAACCGTACCAAGCGAGCGCGGTACCACCGAAGACGGAGTCCCTCTCGCTGGCACTGAGTTCGTCGGTCAATGATCGTGCGGCGTCGAGAACCTCACCGTACGTCGCGGCGAGCAAACAGACGGGCCAGTCGGATCCGAACATGATTCGTTGTGCGCCGAACTGCGAGACGACGACCTCCGCGTACGGGCGTAGTTCACTGACCTGCCAGCTGGATAGATCGGCTTCGGTCACTAGTCCAGAGAGTTTGACTGCGACGTTGTCGAACGTCGACAGTTCGACCATCGAAGCTCGCCAGCTCTCGATCTCACCGCTGGCGATCGGAGGCTTGCCGCAGTGGTCGAGGACGAATTTGACGTCGGGCAGCGAGCGAACGGTATCTATTGCCGCCGCCAGCTGAGGACGTCGCACCAACAGGTCGTAGACCAGACCGGCGTCCCCGAGGCGACGGAGTCCTTCACGAACTTGAGGTCTTAGTAGCCACACGGGGTCGGGCTCGTCGTGTACGAGGTGACGTATTCCCACCAGACGCTGGCCCCCCGGTAGGTTCCTCAGCTGCGCGATTTGGTTTGGCACGTCGATCGATTCAAGGTCAATCCAGCCCACCACTCCCCGAATGAAGTCACTGACGTCCGCCAGTGCCAGGAATTCTTCGGTCTCCTGCGCGCTATGTATGGTCTGCACCAGCACAGTGGCGCTGACGTCGTTCTCACTCAGCAACGGCGCCAGATCGCCTTCGACGAATGATCGATGGAGTGGCGGCAGTGACTTCGTCCACACCTGATCTCGTCGAGTGAGATCCCACAGATGATGATGCGCGTCAATTACAGGTGTCGTCGTCATCAGTCCATGTGGAAGAGTTCTTCGGCCGGGGCCCACCACTCCGAGTCGAGCGCCGAGTCAATCGGCTGCTGGCAGGGATCGGTCAACTTCCACCACTCCTTGGTCGTCTCGCCTTCGGCGATCCTTGACATTGCTCCGTCAAAATCATCGCCCACGTATTCGAGGTAGCTGAAGAGTGTCCCGTCGCGAAGGAAGATGGAGAAATTGGTGACTCCGTTTTCGCGCAGCGTCGCAGTGACCCCGGGCCACACATTTTCGTGCAGGGCGCGGTACTCCGCTTCCTTCTCCGGACGAAGTCGAATGACCGACGCCACTCGCGTGACGCTCATGACCGAGGACGAGGGCGAACGCGTTGCATACCGCCATCCACCGCCAAGTAGGTACCGGTCACCGACCCCGAAGTCGGCGAGGCCAAATAGACAATGGCATCGGCTACTTCTTCAGAGGTGACGAGTCGCCCGTGCGGCTGGCGCGCCTGCAGAGCTGCTCGTTCCGCCTCTGGATCAGCGGCACTCTCCAAGAGGCGTCCGATCCACGGAGTGTCGGTGGTGCCGGGATTCACCGCGTTCACCCGTACGCCGAGAGGCAAGAGATCGGCCGCCATCGCCAAGGTCATCGAAAGCACCGCGCCTTTGGTCGCAGAGTAGAGCACGCGATCGGGCAACCCAATCGTCGCGGCGATGGAACTTACGTTGACGATCGAACCTGATGATGACGCAAGTAGTGACGGCAGCGCTGCTCGCGTCACCCGGACCATGCCGACGACGTTGACGTCGAAGACTGCGTGCCACTCATCATCAGCATTGGTCTCGATCCCTCCCTGAGCGCCGACTCCCGCGCAGTTCACCAGGATGTCCAGTCCGCCGAGTTGGGCGACAGCGGATTCGACTGCGGCCCGCACTTCGTCGTCGCTCCCGATGTCGGCTTTCACGTACACGAAGCCGCTAGGACCGGCGTCGGCGCGGTCGAGAATCGCGACGGCGGCACCACTCGTCGCCAAGGCCGTCGCCGTCGCCAGTCCGATGCCCGACGCGCCGCCGGTGACCAAAGCTCGAAGATCGGTGAAGTCGCTCACGCGGCACCGAAGAGTTGGCGCTGTTGACCCAATCCCTCAATCGATAACTCGACCACGTCGCCCGCGCGAAGATACGGGTGATCGACCAAGCCGAGCGCCACGCCGGCGGGCGTACCGGTATTGATGACGTCGCCCGGTCGCTGCACCAAGAACTGACTGAGGTACCAGATGAGATACGAGATGCCGAAGACCATGTTCTTGGTATTGCTGTTCTGCCGTACGACGCCATTCACTGAAAGGCGCATCGCGAGATTCTGGGGATCGCCCAGCTCCTCTTCGTCGACGATCCACGGACCGAAGGGATTAAACGTCTCACAGTTCTTGCCCTTATCCCACTGACCGCCACGCTCGATCTGGAATTCGCGCTCCGAAACGTCGTTGCTGATCGCGTAACCGGCGACGCAGTCCCGCGCGTCTTCGGGAGAGTCGAGGTAGCGAGCTTCGGCGCCTATCACGACCGCCAACTCGACCTCCCAGTCCGTCTTCACTGACGCGCGAGGAATCAAGACCGCATCGTTCGGACCCACCACGGTATCCGGGGTCTTCAGAAACATCACGGGCTCTGCAGGAAGAACAGCGCCAGTCTCTTGGGCGTGGTCACGGTAGTTGAGGCCGATGCAGATGATCTTGCCGATACCGACGAGCGGAGGCCCGAATCGCTCGACCGGTGTCGAGAGCACAGGAAGCACGTCATCAGCCAACGCGCGCTTCACGTCGTCAAGCTTCGTTGATAGAAAAGCCCCGTCGATGTCGTGAGTGATCGAGGACAGATCACGCCACACGCCATCACTACCTGACGCGATTGGTTGCTCGTGTCCTGGCACTCCGTGGCGCGCTAAGCGCATGTAGCAACCATCGCATTCGCCCTACGAAACGACACTTTCGATTTCTTTCCAAATCCGACCATTCGGAAAACCGTAATCGACGAGTGAGTCCGCGAGCATCGTCGCGCCGTTCCCGGCGTAGCGCGGAGCCATATAGCTTCCGTCCTCGATCTCGACGGGGTTGACGAAATGTTCGTGGAGATGGTCCACGTATTCGATCCACCGATTCTCGATCGTTCCGCTCACCGCGACGAAGTCGAACATTGATAGGTGTTGCACGACCTCGCACAGACCCACGCCGCCGGCGTGGGGACACACGGCGATACCGAACTTCGCCGCCATGAGTAACACGGCGATGTTCTCATTCACGCCCGCGACTCGACACGCGTCAATCTGACAGATATCGATGGCCCCGCTCGCTAAGAACTGCTTGAACATGACGCGGTTCGCCACGTGCTCGCCCGTCGCTAGCTTCACCGGATGCACTGAGCGTGTGATCTCGCGAAAACCCAAGACGTCATCCGCGCTCGTAGGCTCTTCGACCCAATAAAGGTCGTGGACGGCCAGTCGATTCACATTGGTGATGGCCTCGCCCACGTCCCATATCTGGTTGGCGTCGATAGAGAGTTTCTTATCGGGGCCGATCATCTCGCGCACCATGCCCACCCGACGCATGTCGTCATTGATGTCATGGCCCACTTTGATCTTGAGGTGCGTGAAGCCACTCTCCAGTGCCTCGCGCACGAGTTTTCCGACCTTCTCATCCGGGTAGCCAAGCCATCCGGCCGAGGTCGTGTAAGCCGGATAGCCCCCTTGCAAGATCTCGAGTTCGCGCACTGCTCGACCAGGGAGAGAACGCTCGAGAATCTCCAAGGCCTCTTCGCGAGTCAACTGGTCCGTGAGGTAACGAAAGTCCACCAGGTCGACGATCTGCTGCGGCGAGAATCGAGCCAGCAGCTGCCACAGTGGGAGTCCCTCGCGCTTGGCGTAGAGATCCCAGACCGCGTTCACCACGGCACCGATGCCCATGTGCATGACGCCCTTTTCGGGACCCAGCCACCGCAACTGACTGTCGTGCGTGAGCCGGCGCCAGAACAAACCCATGTCCGAGAGGACGTCGTCGACGCGAAGTCCGATCACCAGAGGCTCGACCGCGCGAATGGCTGCCACCGCAACCTCATTACCGCGTCCGATCGTGAAGACGAAGCCGTGTCCGGTGTTGCCGTCGGACGTGTGCACGATCACGTAGGCCGCCGAATAGTCCGGGTCTTGATTCATGGCGTCACTGCCGTCGAGGTCCCGCGACGTCGGAAAACGAATGTCGAGCACCTCGAAGTGCGTGAACGTCTCAGGTCCTGGCGTCATTCCGCGCTCGCCTTGCCACCGATGACCCGTGCGATCACCAATGCGAGAAGAATGACCAAACCGTCGATCGCCTCGATCCAATAGTTCGACACGTTGGCGAGGTCGAGAATGTTCTGCACCAGACCGAGGAGGATGACGCCGGATGCCGCGCCGACCATGTTGCCGCGACCGCCCTTCAAGCTCACGCCACCGATGACGGCCGCCGCGAACACGGTGAAGATGATGCCTTCGCCGTAGCCCTGGGTGCCGGTCACTGCCGAGACACGGCCGGCTTCCATCAGCCCACCGAGCGCCGCAAGAACACTGCCCGCGATGTACACGCCAATCTTGATTCGATCGACGGCGATGCCCGCGGCGCGCGCGGCGTCGGCGTTGCCCCCGATGGCGTAGATCGCACGACCGGTCCGGTGATAGCGAAGAAAGAGTCCGACGAGTATGAAGACGATGGCCGCGGCCACCGCCGAGACCGGTATCTGTCCCCAGTACGCGGAGCCGAGCCACACGAACGCCGGAGGCAAATTGAACAACGTCTGCGCCTTGACGATTCCGTTTTGCATCCCCGCCAACACGATGGTCATGCCGAGCGTAACGATGAATCCGTTGAGCCTGGCCTTGACGATGAGTAGTCCGTTGACCAGTCCCACTGCGGCGCCCACCGCCATCAAGATCAAGATCCCCACGAAGGGACTCAGTCCCAGTCCGTTGCCGTAATCGGCAACCGGCAAGATCATCCACGCCGCCACCATGGGCGCGAGTCCGTAGGTCGACTCCAGGGAGAGGTCCATTCCCCCAATCAGGAGAATCAAACTCTCGCCGACCACGGTGAGTGCGAGTGCTGAGACCTGTTGGCCAACACCCGCGATGTTGGCCACAGTGAGGAAGAACGGACTCGCGATAGCGCCCACCACCAAGACGATGACAAGAACCGGCACGAGCGTCGCCTCGCGGATCAGACTCGCCTTGCCGAAGTTGCGCTTCACCGCGTTGTTGAACAACGACTGCTGAGCGAGCAGATTGACTTCGGCCTCGGCCGACTTGGCTTCGTCGGTCTTACTCACGATGCTTGCCGTTCGCTGACCGTGATGCCCTCAATAGCGGCGATGAGAGCTTCACGACTGAACGGAGACTTCGAGAACTCCGCGAAAATTTGGCCGCGGAAGAACACGATCACACGGTCACAGTCACTCAGATCATCGAGTTCGTCACTGCAGATCAACAGGCCGGCGCCGGTGCTCCCGGACGCCTCGAACAATGAACTCAAGACCAGGCTCTTCGACGCGACGTCCACACCTCGCGTAGGCGTGATCGCGACAATGAGGCTTGGATTGCTGATCAAGGAACGAATGATCGTGACTTTTTGTTGATTGCCACCGGAGAGTTCTTCGGCCGGTTGCTTCATTCCCGAGGTGACCAGCGAAAGGGCATTTGCCAGGGGAACTGCTGCGGCATCGCGACGTCGCGGATTCAAGAAACCTATCGACGAGGCCAAGCGGTCGGTGATCGTCATCGTGGCGTTCTCCCCCACTCCTAAGTGACCAACGAATCCCTCGATCTGGCGGTTCTCTGGGATATAGCCAACGCCGGCTTTGAGGGCCAAGTCCCTCCGCCCCGAAACCAAGGTGTGACCGTCGATCACGATGCTGCCTTTATTGAATTTCGTCGCACCGGCCACCGCACGTCCCAACGTGGCGACGCCGGCGCCCAACAGGCCAGTCACACCCACTCGTTCACCGGGCCGAACGCTGAGCGACACGCCATGAAGATCACCTCGGGCCGAAGACACGTGAAGATCCTCGATGACCAATCCGGCTCGCTCGCGCTCATCAATGCTCGCGCCGGACTCTCGGATCAGTGACCCCAACTCTCCGGTGACGTGGCTCGCCCGAGTGAGTTCACCGACCATCGCCGCGACCATCTGATCCTTGTTGATATCCGCGATTGCACTGTTGAGTACTACCTCACCGTCACGCAACACCGTGACGTCGTTGCAGACCTCGAAGACCTCTTCGAGATGGTGCGAGATATAGAGCACCGAGAATCCATTGGCGACCAGTTGGTTGATCCTCTCGAAAAGACGCTCGACCGCTCTTCGCTCGAGTGCCGCGGTCGGTTCGTCGAGCAGAATGCACTGCGCGTCGGTGGCGAGGGCGCGGACGATCTCTACAACCTGCAGCTGTTCAACGGTGAGCGTCTCGCAGCGCGCGGTGACCGAGATATCGAAGTTCCACTCACCGATGATGGCGCGGGTCTTCTCTCGCATTACTTTCCAATCGACCAGTCCATTGCGCGTGATGAAGTTGCCCAAGAACACGTTTTCGGTGACGCTCAGTTGCGGTACCACCTTCGAATGCTGAAACACTGTGGCGATTCGATGCCGCCAGCCGTCGAGGTTCTTGATCGACGGCGCCGGCTCACCACGGAAGAAGATCTCGCCCGCGTCGGGTTTGGACAGACCACTGAGAATAGAGACCAAGGTCGACTTGCCCGCCCCATTGCGCCCGACGAGTCCCAGACACTGCGCGACGCCGATCTGAAGATCGACGCCGCGCAGTGCATGAGTGCTGCCAAAGCTTTTCTCAATCCCTTTTGCTTCAACTGCAAAGAGCTGAGTCACTTACGTTTCCTCCAACAACCTCTCGTTCGTCTTACGACGCGTTGCAAACACCGCCGTGGGAGGAACCAAAGACGTTGCCCCACAGTGTCTTGTTCGAAACGGCGGTGGATTCTGCGTTGGCAGACAGCCCATCAACAGGTGTGACGTGCAGTGAAACTGCGCTCTTCGTCACGAAAGGAGCGACGATGGGGTCCGCAAGGTTCGAGTCGTTGTCGTAACTCACCTCTTGCAACTTTGGAGCCCCGCCACCAGCTTCACCGGCCTTCAACTTCACACCTTTTGCCGCGTCAACTGCGTACTTGAGTGCGTACTCCGCATAAAGGTTCGCGGGCTGAGACTGCGACGCCGAAACGGAACCGGCGGCAATGTCACACATTTCAAACGGTACACCGTCGTCACTGATCAGAAGCGGGGAAAGAGAAGCCTTCTGGAGCAACGGGATGATGCCGGTGTCGGGCGATGACCACTGAGAGTAGATCGCCTTCAACTGACTGCCGTACGCAGTTATCGCGGTTTGGGCGTCAGAGACCGCCGTGGAGTCGTTCCACACGGTGGGGTCGTTCAACACGGTGACGTTCGGGTCATTCGCCTGCATACAAGCCGCGAACGCGTTCGAACGGTCGGCACCGTTTGAGGACGTCAAGTCTCCTTCGAGGTTCAACACGTAACCGGACTTGACGCCCTGGTTGACGATGTAGGCGCAGGCGTCCTGTCCATAGAGCAGGTTCGACGCCCGTACGACCATGTACACGTGACCGACACCGACGATGGTGTCAACCGAGATCAGCTGCACGTGGTGCTTGGCCGCGTAAGAAATCGCCGGCGCAAGACTCGTCGCGGTCTCGGGGTTCACGATGACAGCCTTGGCCCCCTCGTTGACGAGCTCTTCGATCTGCTGATTCTGCAGACTGGCGCTCGCCGCCGAAAGCAGCGGCCCGATCAGTTTGATGTTCATGGACTTGGCGTACTGCTTCTCATAGGTGATGTAGGCAGACCAGAAGTCAGTGTTGTTGTACGTCAAGTCAACACCGATCTTGACCTGCGACGTCGACGCGGAGCTCACGCTCGTGGTCGCTGGCACGATGAACGCCACCATCGACATCAACATGGCGCCGACGATTCCCATCGTCAGCGTCCGGCGCGACCGGCCACCTTTGCGTATAAATCGATTCCGCGTCAACGCGAAACCAGAACTTTCAACCTTCATCTAAAGCCCCCTCATCTCTATTGGTCCGATGTCTTCGAAACAAATACCAGTGAATCGCGTCGAAAATGGTTCAAAAGCCTATTATTCCCCCCGAGACATCTGATGTTTAGATGTATATCATCCAACTTAGGCGATGTCAAACCATCTCGTAGAAAAACATGGTTGAGCGCGAATCATCGAAGGTTCCGCAACCGAAACTGAATCGAACCTGGAATAAAGAATGACGTGAACCTGGTGAACTTCGTGTCGTCGCTACCGACGGTTCATTGACGCTCAGTCAAAGGTCGCCGAAGCCAAGACAGCACCGGTGGAAGTGAAGAGTTTCGCTCCTCGAAGTCGATGTATGTCGACGTGAATGTACTTGGACAACACGCCTGTTCCGTTGCGTAGTTCGATGGTGCCCGTTGACACGATTGCACCGTTGTTGAGCTGAAGCTTGCACACGATAGTTCCAGTGGACTGCGATGCTCCGACGTTCATGTACACCCATGAAGGATGACCATCGTAGGCAACCACTTGACCCAGCACTTCACCTGATGACGTTTCAAAGGTGCCCGTACGCAAGGTCTGTCCCCGAGGCACTCCAATCGCTGCCGTCGTCGCCGGCGAGTGATCGATGTTCGCCGTGGCCACGAAAGTGCCGCCAATCAACATCACGCTCGCGGCGGCCGCGAAAAGTGCAGCCCGAACTCGGCGCGGCTTGATCGGAATGACATTCGTACCTTCTGAAGAGTCGGCCCGCTTGGACAGTGACTCAAAGAGGTCCGATACGAACTTCTCATCCGGGGCCGCGTCACCGGGACGGGCAGCACGCAATTCGATCGCGGTGCGTACAGCCTCGACATCTTCGGGGTCGGCCGGGAATGGCGCTGGTCGCCGACCGGCGATCAGCGCATCAATGTAGGAAGAAAGTCGACGATCGCTCACGACTCCATCTCCAATCCGGCTTTCGCCGCCATCCGCAGTGCGCGATGTTGGAGGACTTTGGCGTTGCTGACACTGACGTCCATAACGTGTGCCGCTTCCTTAATAGTGCACGCTTCGAGGAAACGAAGCTCGAGTATTTGACGGTAGCGGTCGGGAAGGGCCGCCAGAATCTTACGGGCCCTCTGCGGGGCGTCGCTGAAGTCTTCGAGCTTCGAAGGCTCGGTCAATACGTCAATGTCAGCGGCAGGATCGATCGTGGTGACGGGCGTGCCCAAAGTACGACGCCAGTGCGAGGCGAGGACTGTCTGGGCCGTAGTGAGTAAGTACGATCGCACCTCGCCTTTCGAGACATCCAGTCGCAACGGGCCGAGCGCGGCACTGAAGACCTCCGAGGTCAAGTCTTCGGCGTCAGGTCGGTTTCCCACTCGGGCGTACATCAGTCGGTAGAGCCGTTCGATGTTGTCGCGGTACACCGTCTCCCAGTCGGCGTAGGCGTCGGGATCAACCACTCGCAGGTGGGATGAGTCGCCCGCGTGGGCACGGGCGTGGCCGACTTTTCGGACTGAGGGCAGGGAGGAAATTGACATCTCATCTTAAGATAGTGACGGGGGTTACAGCGTTGGGTGGCCTATTTGCGCGGCCCGAACCCCTGAGCGACACGGCTTCAACCGTCCTTGAGCGCCCTGGCAAAAGCGGGGCGCCGGCTCCTCGGTCGACGACGGGAGAATCGTACCGAGAAGCCGGCGCCAGAGCACTTGCAGTGGGGAGTTGTGCTCGTAAAGAGATAGGCGGACGGGTTACACGCCGTCTCGAAAAAGTTTTCAAAGCCCACAGACCTCAGTCATCGCGAAGACTCGATGTCCCTTGGACCTTCGAATTTTCCAATTCGACGCGATCGACTGCGCGAAAAATTCCTTCGATCGATGTGAGCTACTGCGCATCGTCGGTCGATCAGCGACAGCGAGCCGCCTCACCCTTTCATTTCGTCGATGCGATGTCCGCGTGTAACTCAGTCGCCTATGAACCAGCGTCAATCGAAACGAAAGGAAAAATCAAAATGAAAAATCGTCACTTCACAGCGTTGGGGGGCGCGATTGCCCTCACCTCTTTCTTGGCGCTAAGTGGCGGCGCATTGGAATCCCCCGCTGTGGCCGCGCCCATCAGAATCTCGCCCCCAATTAATGCTTCGACGTCGACGATGAAGTCCGTGATGCTTCATCGAGACGTCGTCAAGATGGCGACGATCCATACCACGATCACGATGGTAAAGGGCAAGCCCGAATCCATCTTGGTCAACTCGAAGGACCTGCCGCTGTACTACTACGCCGCCGACACGGCGAAGAAGTCCTTTGTCAATGGAGAACTCGCCCGGCTCTGGCCACCGTTGCTGGCAATGCATCCGACAGCCAATACTGCACGTGGCACACTCGCGTCGCTGAAGGTAGAGGCGGGCCACCAGGTGACCTATAACGGACACTTCCTCTACACGTTCGTCGAAGACACGCCCGGACACGTCTCCGGCCAAGGGGTATCGAACTTCTTGGTGGCGACGCCACGGTTAAAAGTGATTAGCGACATGGTCAAGGCCACCACGTCCAAGCCGTCAACAGGCGGCGGCTATCCGTACTGATCCGACAGTTCGCAAACCCGTTGAGTCCGGAAAGTCCGACGACATCATGCCAACACTTGAAGCCAAAAGTCCGAACCCAGCCGACACCATAAACGGCCGAGTAAAAGGTCAGCGTTTTCGGGGTTCCGTGAACTTGGTCGCGTTGAGCGCACTCGTGCTCATCGTCGTCGCCAAGCGCGCGTCGCTCACTCGCTCGATCGATCACCTCGGTCACGCTCGATGGCCATGGATCCCGTTCACCGTGGCCTTCGAGTTGGTGTCAATGGCGACGTTCGCTCTGATGCAGCGCCAGTTGCTCGGCTCAGGTGGGAAGCGCGTCGGCCGTCGGAGAATTATGGCTACCACCTTCGCCGCGAATGCACTCTCGGTCTCGGTACCGGTGGCCGGTCCCGAACTGGGCACGGCGTTCTTGTACCGACACTTCAAGCGGCTCGGCGCAGACACGCCGCTCGCCAGCTGGACCCTCCTCGTCGGCGGCCTGGTCTCTTCGGTTGGCGTGGTCGTCGTTGTGGCCCTCGCCGGCGTCCTTTCGGGAAATACATTCGTGATCGGAGCAGCGATCGCCGCTGGCTTGTTGGCCGTTGCGGCGTCAGCGATACTGCGCGCTGCCCTTCGCCGCGCAAGGTTGCCGCCCCGCGTGGAAGGTGGCGCGGCGTGGTTGGTCGAAAGGATCTCTCGTTGGAAGTCCCGTCCAGGCGACGATCCGCGCAAAACGATCCGGCATTGGCTCCACGGCCTGGACGCGTTGCACCTTTCGTGGCTGCAGTGGTTCAAGGTCGGAGGATACGGAATCACGAACTGGCTGGCCGACGCCGGCGTCTTGGCCATCAGCATCGTGGCCGTTGGAGCGGTGGTGCCGTGGCGGACGCTGCTACTGGTGTACATCCTGGCGACTGTCGTGAGCAGCGTGGGCATCACTCCCGGAGGAATCGGGGTAGTCGAAGGAACACTGTGCGTTGGCCTCGTATCGACCGGCGTCCCGGCCGCGCTGGCGTTGGCGGCCGTCTTGTTGTACCGCCTCGTCAGCTTTTGGTTGGTGATGGCCGTGGGCTGGCTCGTGTTTTTTTACCTGCGCCGAGAACGACTGGTCGAATCACAACCTCTACAAGAAGGAGCGCCGTCATGAACTTCTGGCCCACCGATCCTGACGCACCGTTCAAACCCAAATCAAAAAAGGATGACGCGGACACTTCTGCTTCGCCATCCTCGCGTCATCAAGTCCCCGCGCCCTTGATTGTGATCATTGTGGCACTGCTCGGCGGATTCGCCTTCAGCGAGAACCACACCATGACGCGCGCTTTCAGCTACAGCACATTCTTGAGCCGAGTGCAGTCCAATTCCATCAAGAGCGCCACGATCAACCAGGGCGGCGCCGTCACGGGTGTGCTCAAGAGCGGGGCCGCGTACTCAACCCAGCTCCCGACGGCGTTGCCGAACACGCAGCTGCCGAACCTTTTGAGCGCGCATCATGTGGTCATCACCGCCGTGGGTTCGCCGACCGGACTCGTCGCGGCGCTACCAACGCTTCTGCCCCTCTTGTTGCTCGCGGGCGTCTTCGTGTGGATGCGTCGACGAGGACCGCAACGTGGCCCGCGCGGGATACTCGGCATCGGAGCCTCGAAGGCCAAGGTCTATGACGAAGAGCGACCGTCGACGCGGTTCACCGACGTGGCTGGCTACGAGGCCTCGAAACGTGAAGTGAGCGAAGTCGTTGACTTCTTGAAACACCCGAACAAATATGTCGGTGCCGGAGCGACCGGGCCCCGAGGAGTACTCATGGTTGGTCCTCCAGGCACCGGCAAGACGCTGCTCGCTCGGGCGGTGGCGGGCGAAGCTGAAGTACCGTTCTTCGCCTTGGCCGGTTCGAGCTTCGTCGAACTCTTTGTCGGCGTGGGCGCGTCACGAGTGCGTGAACTTTTCGCCAACGCTCGCAAACGAGCGCCTTCGATCATCTTCATTGACGAGGTGGACGCGATCGGCCAGCGTCGTGGCGCGTCGATCATGGGCAACGACGAACGAGAACAGACCCTCAACCAACTCTTGGCCGAAATGGACGGCTTCGATGTCACGACGGGCGTCGTGGTGTTGGCCGCGACCAATCGCCCCGAGGTTTTGGATCCGGCGCTACTACGACCCGGACGCTTCGACCGACAGGTGGAGATTCCTCTTCCCAACCAATCGGAGCGAACGGCGATCTTGACCAGTCACGCGCGCGACAAGCATCTCGGACCCGAAGTCGACTTGTTGGCGATCGCCCGGGGCACGCCGGGATTCTCGGGAGCCGACCTGGCCAACCTCATCAACGAGGGCGCGATCGTGGCTGTGCGCGACGGTCGCGACGTGATCTGCGCTTCCGACCTCGATGAGGCCCGGGACCGGATACTGCTCGGGCCGCGTCAAGCCTCCAACGCCTTGCTGCCCGGCGAAAAACGGGCCGTTGCCATCCACGAATCCGGCCACGCCCTGGTGGCGCTGTGCTCGGAGTTTGCCGATCCGGTAGCCAAGGTGACCATCTTGCCGGCGGGGCAATCGCTCGGCGTGACCCAACAGTTACCGGCCGACGAACGGCATCTGTATTCCGAGAGTTACCTTCGCGACTCCTTGGCCGTGCGCCTCGGTGGCCGCGCCGCCGAGCTCATCGTGCTGGGCGAGGCGTCGACCGGAGCGTCCAACGATTTGGCAGGAGCAACAGACCTCGCGACTCGGATGGTTCGTGACTGGGGATTCTCTCCGCGCCTCGGACCAGTTGGTTTCGGCTCCTTCGCTCCGACATATTTGGGACAGAATTCGCTCACCACCCGCCCCTACGCCGAGGGAACCCAACTCGTCATCGACGAAGAGGTGACTCGCATTCTCTCCGAAGCCGAGATGCGTGCAACCGAGCTGCTCTCGCAACGTCGCGACTCCCTCGACGCGGTGATCGACCTGCTCCTGGAAAAGGAGAACATCAGTGGCGATGAGCTGATGCGGGTCGTTCGAACGACGGTGTCGGGCCGAGCCCAAGAGGTCGTGTCGAGCAAATGACCGTTCACGAGCGACACCAATCGCACGCATGCTGCTCGATTCATTCACAACCGCCCAACCAACAAAGGTGATCAACCGTGGCCAAATCAATACCCCCCTCGAAGCGGACATCGCTGCACGCTCACGCAGGTCCAGTCAATGAGTCCGCTCGCATACGGAACATCAAAAAGCGAAGCGTCGAGCGGAAGTCGAACTCCTTCTCGGCTTCCTCGTCGATCCGCTTTCGAAAACGTCACCGGTTGCTGTGGGCCGTCCTGCCCGCCGCACTGGTGCTGGTGGCGATTGCCGCACTCGTGATCACCAAGGTCACGAGCTCACCGAAGGCCGACTCCTCGGCATCGAGTGTGGTGTTTGGAAACGGATCCATCGCCCCGAGCGCCGGCAACACGGCACTGCCCGCTGGCGTTCTGTCAGCGGTGACCTCCGTGAGCGCATCAACGCTTGCCGCGGTGGGCGAACCGAGCTCGTCTGCAGCCCCGGTACCTACGGGTATTGCGACACCACTGACCGCGAGCGACGGCAAACCCGAAGTCCTGTTCGTTTCCGCCGAGTACTGCCCCTACTGCGCGGCGCAACGATGGCCCCTCGTCATGGCGCTCTCGCACTTCGGGTCCTTTCGCTCGCTGAGCGCCACGCACTCCTCGACCACCGACGTCTACCCCGACACCAGGTCATTTTCCTTTTACGGCTCGACCTTCACGAGTTCCAGCCTGAACTTCACGTCGGTGGAATTGCAGACGAATCAGGTCTCGGGTACTTCATACGGCACGCTACAAGCGCTGAGCGCGTCCCAGAAAGGAATTCTCTCCCGGTTGGACGGCGCGCCGTATACGAATGAAGTGGGAAGCATCCCGTTTCTCGATATCGCCAACAAATATCTGATCGTCGGATCCGGCTACTCGCCTCAGCTGTTGCAGGGACTGACCATGCGACAGATCTCGTCGCAACTCAACGACGTTCGCAGTCCCGTGGCCGTGGCCATCGACGGCGAGGCGAACCAGATCGTGAAGGCGATCACCATGGCCACAGGCATTCAACCCAGTCGTGGCGCCGTCACGACGACCACGATGCATCCGTAGTTCGGTGATGTCGAGTCGCGTAACGGTCCGCCGATGGTCCGTCAACACCTCACTCGGACTTTCGATTCTGGCGGTTGGTCTGACGGCGTACCTGACGGTGACTCACTACACGGACCCGGCCGCCCTGGCCTGCCCCAATACCGGGATCATCAACTGCACGGCGGTCACCACAAGTTCCTGGTCGATGTTCCTCGGAGTGCCCGTCGCGTTACTTGGTTTGCTCTGGGCACTGGCTATGACGGCTTTGAACTCCCCTGCGGCTTGGCGTTCGTCGGCGCAGTGGCTGGACCGAACTCGCCTCGCGATGTCCGGGGCGGGAGCCGTCGTAGTGCTCTATCTGGTCTACATCGAGCTCTTTCGCGTCGACGCGATCTGTTTATGGTGCACCGCAGTGCATCTCAGCGCCATCGCCCTCTTCGCGTCGAATCTGGTAGCGCGATCGTATTCCGGGTGTGGACGCGAAGACTCTGTCTATCCGTGGACGTGAGCCGATCGAACTCGAGGCGTAACCCGAGACCTTATATATCTCTGGGGGATACCACACGACGTTGAGGTCAAGGGACCTCTTCGTTCATTCGAAAGGATCCACGAACTTGTCTACTCAAACTCAGTTCATCGAGCACCGAAATGAACACCTGCACCCTGCGGTCGTCGGCGCGTCCGACACCGTCCTGCGAGTCCTCGCGGTCGTGATGTTGATGGGCCTCGCGCTTGATCACATCGTGCAATTAGTACCCACCTTCCAGACCCAACAGCTACTCGGGGTCGGCTATCTGTTCCTCATAGCCGCCGTCGTCGTCGTGGGCGCCCGACTGATCATGGGCGCGCCGTCGCGGACAAGTCTGTGGGCGCCGGTAGCGCTTCTCGGAGCGGGAGCAATGTTCGCCTACGTGTTCACCAGGGTCATGAGCACTCCCCTCGACGCCCAGGACGTCGGGAACTGGGCCTGCACGTTGGGGATGGTCGCACTGTTTCTTGAGGCCGCGCTCGTGGCGATCAGTGCGTACGCCATCACCAAGCGTCGTCGCGTGCAGCGGTCGCTGATGTCGTTCGGCAGATAACCGTTGGACGCTGCCGGTTGCCGCACTTCGCATGAGTCAATTTGTTAGCACTGCGGGCACGACGCGAAGTCCCGCGGCCAACGACGCGGTGTGTAGTTGGCGGTCCCACACCGCGATGACGAGATCGTCCATTCCCAGTTCGAGGGCGCTGGCGAGGTGCACGGCGTCAGCACCACGGAGACCTAAATCTCGTGCGAGTCGCCCGGCGCTGCGCGCGACCTCGGCGCTCAGTTCGATCTGTCGCACGGCGCCCCAGAACATCTCCCAGGCCGCTGCAGCTTCCTCGCACTCACTTATTGTGATTAGTCCGTTTCGTTGCGCCGCCGCCAGAGCAGCGCACACTTCAGGGTAGGCAAGTCTGCTGGCAACCGGTGCGTCGCAGCCGTCCCACACTTCACTGGCCACATCACTTTCGGCCTCTGAAATCAGCAGCTTGACCAACGCACTGGAATCGAAATACACCGCGGCCACGACTAGCGACGCTGCGAACTCACGAGATCGGCGACCGAGGACGCGGGCGTGGGACGCGTGCGGCCCCGCGCCTTGATCTTCGTCCCCAGATCGGGTCGAGAGATGACGCCTTCGCGCGTCAGGCGCTGCAAGGCAGGAGACGTGTCGACACCAATGAGACGCGCCACCGGCACTCCGCGGTCGGTGATGACGATCTCCTCACCGGAGCGCGCCTGTGCTAGCCAGTCGCTCAGGTGAGCCCGCAGTTCAGTGATGGCAACGTTCATGGCCTTAGTGTACATCACAACTATTCCTATCTGTACAGATTGAATATCCGTCGGAATGACACACCAACGGTCGGTGTAGGTCGCGCCAGCGCCGCTGATGCGCTACCTCGACGGAAAGGGTTCGATCCGTCGCGTGTTGCGTGCCGGCGATAGTTTCGATGTCAACGTCGCGTGGCATTGGACTTACAAGGAGACCTGGAATGTCGCCAGTTCGCACACCATGGTCGCTGATGACGCGCAGTGCCGACGGACCGCTGCCGCCACTGCTGTTGATGATGACCTTCGTGACCGGTCTCGTCGACGCTTTCGCCTACCTCGTCCTGGGACACGTGTTCGTGGCCAACATGACCGGCAACGTCGTGTTCTTAGGATTCGCCCTCGCCCAAGCCCCGGCTTCTCGTTCATCGCGTCGCCCATCGCGATCGTCACGTTCATGGTGGGCGCGGCCATCGGCGGAAGGACCAGCTCGCTGCTCGCTCATAATCGAGCGCGACTTCTCTCCGTCGGCACGCTGATCCAATCGGTATTCATGACCGTGGCACTCATTCTCGCGATCTCCATCAACGGAACGGTCTCGAGCGGTCTTCGTTATGCCCTGATCTCATGTCTTGCCGCGGCCATGGGAATGCAGAACTCCGTGTCTCGCAAACTCGCCGTGGCTGATCTGACGACGACCGTGCTCACCATGACGCTCACGGGCATCGCCGCCGATCACAAGGCCCTCGGTGGATCAGGTTGGAAGATCGGTCGACGCGGAACCTCGGTGGTCTGCATGTTCGCCGGCGGCTTGGTGGGAGCGGCACTAGTGCTCCATGTCTCGGACATCGTGCCATTGGCCATCGGCCTTGGCGCGATTCTCTTCGTCTCCCTCGCGACGCAGTTACTGGGACGCCACGGCGAAGACTGGACGAAATCGAAGGCTTAGTAACCGGTCTCCCTCTGCCGCTCGTCGTCAACGTCGATGACCACCTTGCCCCTGGCGTGTCCGTCCTGCAGGTACCGAATCGCAGCGGCGGACTCAGCTAACGGAAAGACCTTGGCAATAGCGGGCACGACATCGCCCGACTCAATGATCTCTCGAAGCTCCGACAAGTCCTTCCCATTCTCTGACGCGATAAGTGACCGAAGCTTCTGACGGGTGAACGGCGAAAGCAACAGCGACCGCACTTGACGTCCCGCCGTGGGCCAGATCCAGCGAGCGTCGGACTCACCACCGACGGTGACCAGTCGGCCTCGCGGAGCGAGGACTCGGCGAAGGTCCGAGAGACGACTGTTGCCACCCGTGTCGATGATGACGTCATAGCGCTGGTCGCCATCGAGGAAGGACTCAACCGTGTAGTCAATGACAGCATCGGCACCAAGTGAGCGCACCAGATCGACCTTCGCCGAGCTGCAGACTCCGGTTACATCTGCGCCATAGGACTTGGCGATCTGCACGCAGAACGTGCCCACACCACCCGAGGCACCGATCACCAAGACCTTGTCGCCGCTCTTCGCTTCCGCTTTGTCACGAAGGGCTTGCAACGCACTGAGTCCCGAGACCGGCACCGCCGCCGCCTGATCGAAGGACAGGTTCGTGGGCATCACCGCGATCCGCTTCGTCTGAGCACCGACAAACTGCGAGAACGCACCCGAGCCGGTGCCATAGACCCTGTCGTCAACCTTGAACTCAGTGACATCATTCCCTACGGCCACGACCGTCCCGGCAAAACTACGACCCGGATTCAGCGCCTTGGGACGACGAAGACCACTGCCCAACCGGATCAGGTACTGGAGTCCGGACATCAGGTGCCACGTGCCGCGGTCGACACTGGCGGCACTCACCCGAACTACTACTTCTCCCTCACCGATGCTCGGACGAGCGACCGTTGTAAGGCGAAGTACTTCTTCCGGGTTGGTGCCGTAACGAGTCTGGGCGATTCCCAGCATCGTTGCAGTGTTTTCCGGTGCAGCGTCTGACAGCACTACTTGATCGATTACCTGACTCACGGTCGCTCCTTTAGGACTTCCCTTACGATGTAAGGAGGGTATACTTACAGTGTAAGGAAGTCAAGAACTTCTTTAAGAAAGTTGGAACTATGACACTCTTCGCCGGTCCTGACAGTGATGAACGACTCCCCCTGAGTCGAGACCGAATCCTTCGTGCGGCGGTGTCGTTTGCCGACGAGCAAGGGATCGCGGCGTTGTCCATGCGCAAATTAGGTGAGTCGCTCGGCGTGGAGGCGATGTCGCTCTATAACTACGTGGCGAACAAGGATGCCTTGTTGGACTTCATGATCGACGCGGTTTTCGCTGAGATCGAGCTGCCTTCAGGTGACGCAGGGTGGATCGCCGCGCTGCGCAGTCGGTCCGTGTCTACGCGCCAGGCGCTGGCGCGTCACCGCTGGGCGATTGTTTTGATGCAGTCGAGGTCGGCCTCGGGACCGTCGACGCTGACCCATCACGATTGGGTCATCGGCACCCTTCGTGGTGCCGGGTTCTCGATTGAGATGACGGCGCACGCGTTTTCGCTGCTGGACAGTTATGTCTACGGCTTCGCCCAACAAGAGGCCAGTCTGCCTTTCGAGGGTGCGGCGCTTCCGCCCGAAGTCGTTGCAACGTTCATGCGACAGCTTCGACCTGATCTCTATCCGCATCTCAGTGAGTTCGCCACCGAGCACGTCTTGCAGCCGGGTTATGACTACGGCCAGGAGTTCGAGTTCGGGCTGGATCTGATCCTGGACGGCCTGGAAAAGGCGTTGCTTTCGGCCTGAATTCCGGCTTTCTAGGTGCCAGTCAGGGCCAGTTATCCGTCTCGTATATCCCCCTGTACCAGGAGTATTAGCACTCACAGCGCGTGATTGCCAGGTTTCTGGAAGACCCCGGTATGCTCAACGGTCCCCGAAATTTATTTCGGCTTTGTCGGTTGGAGTTTCCCCCCGGCCGACAGAACTGACCTGGCCGTCTCCATTCGGCCAGGTCAGTTCAACTACGCAGAAAGGATCCGTAATGGCCAACAAAAATGTCACCTTGCCGCTTCTTCCTTTGAAGTCGGGCGTCATCCTGCCGGGCATGGTGTTCACCATGGCCCTGGAATCCGACGAGTCGCGTGTCGCCGTCGAAGCCGCCCGTTCGGCCGGCGGTCATCTTCTCCTCGTCCCCCACATCGATGGCCGCTACGCCAACGTTGGCGTGATCGCCGAAGTGATGGAAGAGGGCGCCCTGCCGGGCGGACTCGACGCCATCGTCATCCGCGGTGACCAGCGCGCCACCATCGGCACCGGCGTGCCCGGGACTGGCGCGGCCCTGTGGGTCGAAGCCGAACCGCTCGACGACGGTAAGTCCACGCCCGCCGTCACTGAACTGGCCCGTGAATACAGAGCTGTTCTTGAGAACATCTTGCTCAGTCGTGGCGCGCGACAGATCGCCGCACAGCTTCGTGAGATCACCGAGCCCGGACGACTCGCCGACGTGGCGGGCTACTCCCCCGACTTGACGCTGGCCCAAAAGGTCGAGGTCCTGGAGACCATCGACGTCGAGGCTCGACTTCGATTAGTCCTTGGCTGGGCGCGCGACACCCTGGCTGACCTGACCCTTCGCGACCGCATCAAGAGCGACGTCGAAGAGGGCATGGAAAAGACACAGCGTGAGTTCTTGCTTCGCCGTCAACTCGACGCCATCAAGAAGGAACTCGGACAGCTCGGCGAAGGTGACGACGTCGACCCCGATGATTACCGCGCCAAGATCGCCGACCGCGATCTGCCCGAGGACGTCCGCACGGCCGTCCTTCGAGAGATCGACAAGCTGGAGCGCACGAGTGACCAGTCGCCCGAGACCGGTTGGATCCGCACGTGGCTCGACACGATCCTGGAACTCCCGTGGGGCGTCGAGTCCGAGGACCGTCTCGACATCAACGAGGCCAAGCGCATCCTGGACGCCGATCACGAGGGACTCGAGGACGTGAAGGACCGCATCTTGGAGCACCTCGCGGTGAGGAAACTTCAGGCCGAGCGCGGGTTGACGCCCGTCAACGGACGGGGCTCGGGCGCGATTCTCGCGCTCGTCGGTCCTCCGGGCGTCGGCAAGACGTCGCTCGGCCAGTCGATCGCCAACGCGCTGGAGCGAAAGTACGTGCGCATGTCCCTCGGTGGCGTGCGCGACGAAGCGGAGATCCGCGGACACCGGCGCACATACGTCGGCGCCCAACCGGGACGACTTGTGCGCGCTCTGCGTGAAGCCGGCACCATGAACCCGGTCATCGTCCTCGACGAGGTCGACAAGCTCGGTTCGGACTACCGCGGCGATCCGTCCTCGGCGTTGCTGGAAGTCTTGGACCCTGCGCAGAACCACACGTTCCGCGACCACTACCTCGAGGTCGACCTGGACCTGTCACGCGTGATGTTCGTGGCGACGGCCAACGTGATCGACACCATTCCCGGACCACTGCTCGACCGAATGGAAATCATCCGACTCGACGGTTACACCGAGTTGGAGAAGATCTCGATCGCTCGAAACCACTTGCTCGCACGTCAGCTCTCCCGAACGGCGCTGCGTGACGCCGAGGTCACGATCGACGACGACGCGCTCAAGACCATCGTGGCGGACTACACCCGCGAAGCCGGTGTGCGAAACCTAGAACGTGAGATCGGACGGCTGTTGCGCAAGGCCGCGACGAAGCTGGCCTCGGGCGAGCGCGAGGCCCCCATCGAGGTGACCGCAAACACGGTTCGCGATTGGCTCGGGCGACCGCACTTCTACTTCGAGTCGGCTGAGCGCACCAGCGTGCCGGGCGTGGCGACAGGACTCGCAGTGACCGGTGCCGGCGGCGACGTGCTCTTCGTCGAGGCCAGCGTCTCAGATGGTCCCGAAGGCTTGACGTTGACGGGACAACTCGGCGACGTCATGAAGGAATCGGCCGAGATCGCTATGTCGTACGTGAGGAGCCACGCCGAGGAGCTGCACATCGATCCGAAGATCTTCGTCGGCAAGAGGTTCCACTTCCACGTGCCCGCGGGTGCCATTCCCAAGGACGGTCCTTCGGCCGGTGTCACCATGACCACCGCACTCGTGAGCCTGTTGCGTGGCGAGCCGGTTCGACCGATCGTTGGCATGACTGGTGAGGTCACCTTGCAAGGCCGAGTGCTGCCGATCGGCGGCGTCAAGCAAAAGGTCCTGGCCGCGCACCGCGCCGGGTTGACCGAAGTCATCTTGCCGGAGCGAAACGGTCCGGACTTGGAAGACGTCCCCGAAGAGGTTCGAAACGCCATGACGTTCCACCTCGCCGGGACGATCGCCGACGTCTTGGAGCCGGCCCTGCGTTCCGATGTCCCGGACACCGTGAAAGTTGAGTACACGACGGCGGCGTAGTTCTCGCGAACTGCTGCGTCGAGTGTTCGACAGCTCGCCGCTTTAAGGGCTAACGAGAGCCTGAAGTTGGTTCGCCACCGCGTTGAGCGGTGCCGGACCGCCTTCGGCTCGACAAAGTATCAGCGCACCTTCGACGCTGGCGACCGCGATGACGGCTATCGACTCCGCGCGCTTCTTCTTGATGCCCGTACTCTCGAGTTGTTTGGCTAAGCACATCGTCCACGAATGAAACGCCTCACGGGCTTCAGAAAGCAGCTCTTCATCGCTCGAGGGCACATCGATCGTCACGCCGGCGACGGCACAACCCGCCGCTCCGTCGGAGGCTTCCACGACATGCTGGAAGAGAGCGACGAAGTGCTGAAGTACTTGCGATGGCGACGTCGCTTCGCTTTGCTCCATGTGCGCGAGTATCTGCTCCGAGGTCAATCGAATGGCGTCCTTAGCAAGCTCTCGCTTGCCTCCCGGAAAGTGGAAGTAGATCGAGCCCCTCGGGGCGCCGCTGTCGGCGAGGACGTCCGAGAATGACGTGGCGTTCATCCCTTGAGCGCCGATCAAGTTCGCGGCGCTCTGGACCATCTTGTCCCGGCTATCGCTCGCCACATATTCTCCGTTGACTATGACGAGCGTCATAGGGTACGCTGAGCTCGCTGACTATGTCAGTCATCATACTGAACCGAGGAGAAACGCCATGCCCATGATCGACGTCTATTCCGTGGAAGGAACGTTCTCCGACAAGCATTCGTTGGCCAGTGATCTGGCGAACGCGGTGATGCGTTGGGAGAAGGTGCCCCCGATCTCGCTCTTCAAGAACAACACCGCCGCTTTCGTCCACGACCTCCCCGCCGACTCGCTCTCGAACGCCGCCGGTGACTCCAACTACGTCCGAGTCCAAGTGCTCACGCCGGTCGGGGTCCTGGACCGCGACAAGCAGCTCGGCGTAGTTCGAGAACTGACGGACATTGTCGCTGCCGCCGCCGGTGACCCGAGTTTGACCGAGAGAACGTGGGTACTGATTACCGAGTCACCCGAGGGCGGCTGGGGCATCAACGGTCACGCCAATACCAGTGCTGACACAGTGCAAGCCGCTCGGGACGAACTCTCTAAAAGCAGTTAGGCGCGACGTCCAACTAGCTTTGACGCTCATTCCTTGACTGAGAGCCGGTGTTCTACGCGGGACGACGAGTCCTACCCATAGTGAAGGCACCAAATCCGGCCAGCAGCACTCCCGGACCGCTCGCGTAACCCATCCAGTATGCGAGGGTCATCGACGGTGACGCGGTGTGGAAATACGTTCCCACGATCACGGGCCATACGACCGGTGTCACCGCAAGCCACGCGCCGCACACGAAGAGGACGAATCCCCACGTGCCCAGGGCGACCGACGACATGAGCCCGTGTCGCTGACGAGCCGACATCAAAATGAGCAGACACGCCAATACACCTACGGCGCCAGGAACCAACGATGCGAACGAGTGAAGCTCGTTCCACGTCCATGACGATGAACCGTCGGCGGAGAAGCCGAATGTGGGACCAATGTACGGAATGATTCCCGACCATGCAGCGAGCAACAGAGCTAGGAATGCTCCCGTCATATGTCCCACCGGTGCATGACGGCGATAGCGGGACTCAACTTCCTGAGTTTCGAGGTCAGAATCACGACCGCCGGTGTCTTTGGTTGTAGTGCTGGATGCCTTTGAAGCCATTACATCCGTCACAGGTTTGTCAGTGTTTGTATCTGTTGAACGATGTAGCAACGACATACGTCCTCCTTTAACACGACAATTTTATTTGGACAATTCTCAGATTTTCCTGTGAAGTTTCGAATGAGTCTCAAGGCGATTGATTATCTCGACGACTACACCTAAACGCGCATTCATTGGATGGTGGGTTAAGTTGAAAGCCAGTGCGATTACTGTGATTTGGGTCCTTCTAATAATACTTCAAGAACCTTCGAGAGGGCTACTCACATTCGCTCGTCAGCAAATCAAACAAGCGAGGGTCACACGAAGCCAGTACAGTCATCCTCAAAGAGAGATTAGGCGTGGGAGGAACTGAGGAGCAATGATGAGGCTAGACGTAGCACAAAGGGAGGATCCTAAAGCCTGCGTTGAGAACATCTCTTACGATGTGACTGACTGTCGGTTCTGCCGGATAGCTTCTGCATCGCCCGGTGACGATGGGGAACGTGCCTATGAAATCGAATCAGGAGTAATGGCATTTGCCTCAAAAGGTGCGCTCGTCTCGGGGTGGACTTTAATTGTTCCCAAGGATCACGCTTCCAGCATGGCAAAAATGCCCGTTCGAGTTCGCGAGAACATATGGCGTAGCGCCGAATTGACCAGGATTAAAGTCTCCGAATATTTTGGTTCGCCCGCGGTGCTATTTGAGCACGGAGCTCTCAATGAAGATTCGCCCGTCTCATGTACGACGTCACATACCCACATCCACGTGGTCCCAATTTCAGCGAGCGTCTTGAAACACGCTAAAGAAATGTTCCCGCTTTCCGGCAAGTGGAAGTCACTTTCCTCACGCGAAGAGATCGCAAAATTCAAGAACTCGGATTATCTAATGATCAGCGAAGAATCGGGTTGTTTGGATGTCATCGAATTGGACTCGCCAATCAGTCAGTATTTTCGGCGGGTGATAGCTTCGATGATCGGATTTCCAGATCATTGGAATTGGCGAGAAAATTCGGAATCTAAGTTTTATGAAGAGACAGAGCAATTCCTAGCGGAGACATTTAGCCATGCCGGACTCGTCATCAACTCAAAAGCCTAAAGAGGAACCCGGCGACGAGCAGGATGATTCGAAGCCGGCGGCGGGTGTAAGACCTAAAGCCAAAGTCGAGTCAAGTGATTTGATGGATCACCGCAAGACGGGTGATTGGATGACTCGGTATCGTGATCCGGTCGCGCAGAAACGTATCAAGTTTGAGTTTGCGTATATCTTCGGCATCATTGTCGCCACATTGATTGCGATTTTTGTTCTTTGGTTGTTAGCGCCGATGGCATTTGGTCTTAGCGATGTCAGGTATCGAGATTTTCAAATCTACTTTCTCGCATTACTCGGTGGAGTGCTTGGCGGCGCGACCTTCTCGATGAAGTGGTTGTATCACTCTGTTGCCAAGGCAATGTGGAATCAAGACAGGTGGATATGGAGAGTGTCTACGCCACTAACTTCTGGGATTTTGTCGCTTGTCATAGTGGGACTCGTACGGAGCCAACTAATCAAGGTGATTGACCCAGCCCTCTTGACCCACCTTTCCGGAGTGCTCGCGTTCGCCTTCTTGACGGGATACTTTTCTGACAATGTCATTGGAGCGATGCTAAGGCTGGCCGAACATGTCTTCGGAACTGTCCAATCGGCGCGGGGAGCAATCCCTACTGATCGTAACGACGAGCCACCTGGACCAGGGGATGGATAGGAAGACTGTCGGAGAGTTGCTGGAACTCGAATCCGATCAGGCTCGATATGGAATGAAGGCGTGCGGTTTATTGGGACTGCCCCCTGCGTGGGTTCCCCCGATGAGTGTGTTGCAGTCTCGGCCGGTCGCGCGGTACCCGTACTTTGCTGAGATAGAGGTTGAAATCACCGAGGCTCTTGCCAAATTTCCTGGATTAGCGGAGGCAGAGCACGTGATGGTCAGATCCTCCGCTCCCGATGAATCCTTGTTAAACCGAGGACGGCTCTTGTCGCTGAGAGTCGGGAACAAACCAATCGCAATCGCAAGGGCCGCCTCGCAGATTGCGAAACAGGCCGACGAATCAGGAGTATCTCAACTTGCAATAATTTTGCAAAAGTGGATTCACCCTGAGCGAATTGGTCACTTGTCCAACGAACGCCGAGTTGCTTCAAATGAACGTACGTGGCTAATCGAGCAGACGGATCCAGAGTTTTCGTCGCAAGTAATTAGGGTCGAGTTCCACGAACAATCGGACCAACCTTTGGCTGCGGGCGGCCTTGGAGACCTGCGCACCAGTGGGTTGGAGACGTTGGCGAAGCATATGACCAATGATGGCGCTCGTTTCCACGTGGAGTGGGTTGCAAATGATCAAATACTTTGGATAGTTCAGGCCGACAAGGAACCAAAATCACAGGGAAGGACTCCGTTCAGTAGATGGACCGCTCAACACAAATCCGGACCGGTTCCTCTATCAATAAAAACGACGCGAATTAAGACCTCATCTCAAGCGGTTCGCCCTTGGCCAAAAATCCAAAACGTACTGACGCTCGAGGCTCTGTCATTACCTCGGAGAGAGATCTATGTGCTCGAGGACGACTCACTCCTCAAATCACTGGCAAATGGAATAGTTCCTGATGAACTCGCAAGTGACCTTCGCGAACTCCTCTGCCAGCCCATAGTGGTGCGCACCGACATAATTGGCGATTTGAATAACCAGATCCTCCCGAGGTCTGATTGCGTCAGCAATTTTGACGAAGTTTGCGATTCACTTCTTCGAATAGCGATGGAATTGAGGCAGGGAATTCTGAAGGGAAATGTTGCGTTGCTAATGCACCATTTCATTTCTTCAAAGTCCGGAGCCTTCGCTTATTCGGTGCCAAACGACACTCGAGTTCGCGTCGATTCTTCGTGGGGTGTTCCGGACTCACTGATGTATCATCCACACGACACTTATTGGATTGACCTGCGCGATCCCGACGAGCTATATAAAACAGTTCGGTGCAAAGACATCTACATAGACGTGGATGAAAATGGAAACTTCGTGGAGACCGTTGCGGGTTGGAATTGGGATCGGCGAGCGAGTCTCTCCAAGGGCGAGGTTCAAATAATTGCTGAACACACTCATCTAATCTGTAAGTTCATAGGATCGCCCGTGTCTGTCATGTACTTCGTTGGTAATTCGAATCCAGACAGTTCCGCGATCCTTCCCTGGTGGTTCGGTAAGTCAGAAGTGCTCGAACACCAATCATTTGGAGCTCCGTTCGGCGGAAGATCTCAATCGGTATTGATTCGGAATCCTGCTGACATCGAAAGCCTCAATAAGGCGATTCATTCGGGACAAACGCGATCCTCTGATATTGCGATCAATCTGCGCCCTGAGATGGCACTACTAAGAAATCGATCCTTCGCGGAGCTTGTTGGCGATTTTGCGAAGAATCAGAATATGCCAATTGTCCTTGAAGGAAGCATCCTTTCTCACGCGTTCTACCTCCTCCGACAACGAGGTGCCAACGTCTTAGCGATACGCGGTGAAGAAACGTCTCTTACGAAGGAAAGGCCGCTGAATAAACTCGTGCGAGACAAGATACCAATTCGAATTCAGAATCACTCAGAGGACATTGAGATAGTCCATGTCAATCCTGAAGATTTGCGCGAACTTCTTACCATAAAGCTTGTGGAGGAGGCACATGAGCTTTTGCTCGCGCCACCAGAGTTCGTATCCGAGGAGGCTGCCGACGTTCTTGAGGTCTTGCGTGGAATAGTCAATGCGAACGATATCTCTTGGAGTGAGATCGAGCGCATTGCGGACGCAAAGAGAACTTTGTTAGGAGGTTTTGACGACGGTGTCGTGCTCGTAAGTTCTCGACCGATATCCCCTGCGGCAAGTGGGACCAGCACGGAACTTCCTTCCAAATTATCCGCGCATAGGGGAATAAGGCCCGGGAGACCACATCTTGTTATTGAACAGGACGATTCAAAGAGGTTCAGACTCACCCTCCCAATCGGAGCCATCGGAGGACTTAACCCTTCGCACAAAACAACGGTCGAGCTTGACGGTATGCCGATGATTTTGGAGGTCGAACTTGGCAAAGAAGGCATAATCTTCGAGTTTTCCGTCGAGGCAGGAAAGCCAATACCACCCGATAATCAGTTACGTCTACCGATTTACGTTGAGGAAGACCATTAGAGAACGGTCCTTTCAGATGTTGTACGCGCTGTTGATCCAATCTCGAGCCATGGCAAGCAAAGGTCGGAAGCCCGAGTCCTTCCAGCCACTTTTCGAGAGCTTGGGTCAGACACCCGACATAAATGTCCGTTGCCGAATCTCGGACACTTCTTGTTTGCCTTTAGATCGGAAAGGCGAAGATCAATCGATCCAACGCAATCTCCTTAGGTCAGACTTAAGGAGATCATAGGCAATGTCCAGTGCAGGGTGATTTCCGAAAACATCAAGCCTCGCAAGTTGTATTGAAAGCCCAGTGAATTGTTCGGAGGGTCTCTTCCCTTGATAGTTCTTCCACGGATCGACTTCAGAAATATTTGGCATCTCGCTTCGAGTGTCCACAGCAACAACTTCAAAATCTAAGGAGCCTGCGCCTGTCGTTGGCTCAATATATGACAACAATGTTGGATGACTTTCGGATCCGAAGTAATCCTCTGGAAGGTTCAGCCACATTCGCACCTTGGCGGGCCGGGTCGCATAAGTGACGAGCATCGGTGCGATAGTGGGGAAAATATTTGTGCTTAACCATTCATTAGCTTCATAAGCAGCTGAATAGATCATCTTTACTCTTTCGATCAAGCGGTTTGTTGAGTAACCCTTCCAAATCGAACTCCCGACACCATTGTCGCGACCTGGCCACGGCGGTTCGAAGTACTCCCCCCGATCTTCCATCCGTTCTGCCAGCGCCGCGAGGTCCGCATCGGTGAACTGTCGGACCCTCGGCCCGATAGAAATTCCGATTCGTTCAAAACCTTCGCGTTTCAATGACAAGATTTTGGCAATCACCGATGAACATTCAATTGGAATTTGATTCAATGTGACGTGATTCAATAGTTGGCTCGAGAGTGCCCAATCCCATTCTGCCTGTAGTACCGGAGGAACCGGAAGCGTTTGCCTTTCCAGAACGAATTTGAGATCTGCCTTAATCTGGCTGAGAGCGTACAGCCATTCCCAACCCGACCTACCTTCGACGTTTCCGCTTCGAATACGGCTTCCTTTAGGCACGGCTCCTTTCGGGAATTCACTAACGGATTCCACTCCGTATTCCGGGTCACGAGACCAACAGACATCGATCTGATTGCCCTCCGTGTGAATCAAGAGCGGGAGTAACGCACCGCCTTCGTTTAATGGAGAAAGAAAATACGACGCCGGACCTGTTGCGACGATGAAACTCTCCATCGCCCCCCGCAATTGTGCGCCTGACTGCATGGAAGGAGGTAAAGGAATCTCGTAGTCGAAACTGAACTTGGGAAATGACATTGACAGCAACCACGGCAGTACTGCTGGAGTTGTCTTAGCAATCAACTCGAGCAGCGTGGCCACTTCGTTTGAGGTTCTTGAAGCAATGGCTGCGACAATTGAGAATCGCCATCGATCCAGGAGTGACGGATCCGAGACGATCACACTCAATTCAATCTCATGGCCAATTGCTCTTGAAGCAAACCACTCCTCGATTGAAGCGAGACCAAACCTAATTGACTTACCGTCACTAATTACCAAGCCGCATCGTTCGATTTCCCTTGAATTACTGATTTCTGTGAGGGGAACTGGACCACCGCGACTGACGGTTTCGACTGCAAGATGCTTCAGAGTATCGAACACCAAATTTGGATCATTTTGGTGACGGAGAGTAGTTTCAATTTGCTCTCCTACAAGTTGAAATGGACCAATGATTGACGCCGTGTCACGCCTCTGCCCATAAAGCAATGCAAACAACGGCCTAGCAAGCGTCTCTTTCATTGATGTCGTCAAATGGTTGAGATTCGAAACTTCCCTCCCAGTCAGTTTGATGAGATTCAGGATTTGCATCTCAGTTAAGGGAGGCATTGGAGTAATTTCCGAAGACGATGTGGTCTCCCCAATTGGTCGGCTCGTAATCAAAAAGGTGGAGTCAGGCCAAATCTGAGATAGCTGAAGTGCCTGGATCACAATCTGTCTTTCATTGATCAATGCTTCGTCAAGTCCATCGATCACAACGTGCACGCCACGAAACTTGGGATCACCCAGATTGTCGCAACGCTGGATTACGGCGGCCTCCAAGCCAACGTCCAACTCGTATGCCGGAATCCAAATCGGAATCGTACCGCCCGATTGGAATGTGTCTATAGCCGCCTGATGCGCACGATCCACGGCGAGGCTCTTGCCGGAACCAACATTACCAACGATTACATGAACTCCCCGGCCCAACTCTGAGATGCATGCGACGGCACCAAAATTTCTGTCCTTCGCCAATACAAGTGAAAGGTCTGTGGTTAGTCCAGTCGATGCGAAGCGTTGATAACAGCGAGCGATCGAACGTCTTTTTAGGACCTCGATCTCTGCTTCGATTTCCAGAAAAACCATTGTTGACGGGCGTGATCCTTCGAACCCTCGAAAGCGACGCGCAACTTCACCAGCTAATGCGGCTGCCACAGCTTCTGACAATTCTTGCCAATTTTCCAAATCTTGTGTTTTCTGCGGCGAAGCCCGAACCGCTTCGATCACGCGCTGAGTCGTGGTATCGCGAGTGCCGGTCCGAACCAAGAACGATAAGACTGGACGATTCGCTTCCAGCGCGGCCCGTACCTCGTCCCGGACTGATTCGGACGTGACGCCGTTAGAAACCCAGATGGTGATGTCAGATTCTCGAGCCTTGCGCAAGAAGAGGACAGTCGGATCTTCGGAACTTGGCGGCGTGAATTCGAAGATCCAAGGGATGAAACCCATACTTTGTAGGAGTGTTTGTAGTTCGCGGCGTGGCGCGGTGAATTCTCCATCCATTTTGCTGCTTACAAAAACACTTATGGGGGTGTCATTGGGGAAGAATTCTCGCATTCGTCGTCCACATCCCCTTCCTTATTGAAACTCAAGTATCTCCCAAAATTGGGAATCAATGGACACTCGCTCACATGCATGAAATAGGAGCAAGGTGAGCACTCGCGCTTCACCGCTAATAACGAATGCAATACGTTTCCAGGACCGTAGACGGGTCGACACCCAGCGAAAATGCCAACGACGAAGGTCGGAGTCCTTCGCACGACAAATTCACTTGGATGCCTGGCGGAAGCCAAAGAAGCGAAAGCTCTCCCAAGCAGTTACGCGCACAAATTTGCGAGCCCCTCTCCTTCTTGAAGGCGTTGTGCCTGCCATACGAAATGTGATGCATATTCCAGCATTCGTTCGAAGATTCCTTCTCGCCATCCACGATGTCGGGCAACCTGGCGTTTGCCTACTGAGTAAGCACGCAGGATTCTTGCGGAGCCGTGCAGCGACTCAGGTCTCACTTGGTGGAACCGTTGCAATGCACGACGTCCGCTCTCCCAAAGCAAAGCTGGTTCAGGACAACAATGCCCTTACAACTACGAACGCATACAGGATGACGATCGATCCTGAGGCGAACGTCCAGCCCCATAGAGAGGGTCGGAGCCACAGCTTTTTTGAGGCCATTACCTTCGAGGATCGAATCGAAAGTATTCCCGCAACAAGTGCCAATCCCATACCTATCACCGAAACCTGCCAATTCTCAACGAATCGAACCAGCAACACTGACCCGTAAAAAGTCGCCATTGCGGCCAGGATTGGTGAAAGTACGCTATTAACTGCGACGCGCCTAAATGAGGACTGATACGTGACACCCCGGTTGGCATCGTATGTATCGCGATTCGAGATTTGTTTCTCGAGCGCCGCAATGACCAGTTCCGCGTGGTCTTCGTCTAATTCCACTTCGTCGAATGTCAGCAACCACGATCGAAGTCGAGGGCCGGGAACGACATTTACTTCGCCGTCCTCCCACGCGTCCTCACCACCGCTATTTGAATCTCCAGACCAAAGTACGCAGACCGCACGTACCGGAGCGCCAGCAATTACTTTTGCGAAATGTCTTGCGACGTCCAGTCGATTCTCAGAGGTCTGTTGGATCGCACTATCTAATGTCGCAATCATGAAGTCGGCCCCCCCAATCTGATTTGGCCACGCTTCTGCACTCCATTTCGTTTCGATCACGAAGACCCCTGGTGGTCCCACTACCACGTGGTCCACATCCTTGTGAGGTCGAAGTTGCAGACCGTTCGTAAGGTGCCAGCCCTTTCTGCGAAGCGATCGCACATTCTGAGCAGTCCAATCTTCTGCATATACACCCATAAGTATCGACGCTGCACCGCTCATCAGAATGACCATCAGGACTGCCAGCCACAGGCCCGAGATCTCGAAGGCACCCAGTAGCAACCATTTTTCCGGTCCGTGGGCTAGCCACATGGCAGGAAGCGATACCACGGTTGGTAAGAGAGCAACCAACAGAAACAGGATCCAATGATTCCTTAATTCTGTGCTGCAACGATCCCACACTTCCCTCGGGCGAATCGTCCGACGCGCTCAGGACTGGCTAACTTTCGATTTTTTCGACGTACGAGTGAATGGCCAACCATGGGTCAACCTTTTCATCAACCGAGGCGACATACAGGGATTCGGATGAGACGTTACTTCCGACGCAGCGATCCACCCCCGTCGATACGATCTTGTCCGTGACCGAGAGCTTGGATCCTTTTGAAATTCTGGGACTGACTTCAGACGCTTCGAAGGAGGAGATTCGCGACGCGTTTCTCCGCTTAAGTCGGAAGGTTCACTCCGACCAAGGCGGTACGGACGCTCTTTTCCGTCAGGTCAAATGGGCATACGACGAGCTCAAAGATCGTCCCGAGACGGTACCCGGTGCCAATGGAACACCCAACCACGGTTCTGACGAATCCAGTTCGACCGACGAGACGGCGTATACCAGCGCGGACGAACATGTCGGAACCAATGGACTCGCTCAGTGGGTCAAAGGCAATCCCGCATGGTTTCTCTTCATCGTGGGAATTGCGCTTCTCTTTGTGGCTGGTGCAACGCACACAAGCGCTGTTTTCGGACTCCTCGTCTCAATAGTCGGCTTTGCCGGGGTTACCGGAATCAAACCTGCAGCCATGGTTGAGCGTTTTCGTAACTCCAACATTCGGATGGTCGACACCATGAACGGGAAGACATTCGAAATATTTCTGGTAAGCGTCTTTACCCGCGAGGGATACATCGTGAAGCTTGTGGGCGGTACCGGGGACTTTGGAGCGGACCTGATTCTGCGTCGAGGGGATCACAAGTCAGTGGTGCAGGCTAAGCGATATGCGGGCAACGTGGGCGTTGATGCTGTCCAAGAGGTCGCCGCTGCTCGTGCGCACTATAAGGCGAATCGGGCAATAGTGGTGACAAATTCGCATTACACGTCAGCCGCGAGAGCATTGGCAAAGTCCAACAGCGTCGACTTATGGGAGCGGACTGACCTCGTAGCTGTGATGGCTCGTCAATCAGGCATTGAGTCGATACGCGGCTGGACGTTGCTCCGTACTCAACTCCGCTATGGGATTCCCCAGCTGATTCGACGCGTCCTCCTCATCGTATTCGGTCTTCTAGGCGCAGTGGCGGCAGTATCCGGATCGGGCAGCCAAAGTCGTCGACGACGTCGACGCCGTCGACGACACTGGTAAGAAGTCACGTCCCTGACTGAGTCGACCGAGATTGCTACAGGGAAGCGGTGAATCGAATGCGTCAAGTCAAGGATCCAAGAACATCGCTCAACGGCCACATTTGTACCGATCCTCAGCGTTCGCGCGTCAACGATTAGCGTTTTCGTCATGCTGGCGTACATTGCAACGAATGGCCAGTTTCTTCAGGATGCTCCAGAAATCGAGGAGATTGTTCGAAAGGCCGTCGAAACCAGGCTCGGCATTCACATTTCTCGAACTTCTTCTGAATATCAAAGTTGGCAAAACTCACTTGGCAACGCGATGTATCACATTATGAATTCATCGAGAATCCCTTCGGATTCCGGAATTGCCATTGAATATCGGCTCCACGGCAGACAACAACGAATTGATTTCATTGTTTCTGGCAGGAGTGGGGCGGGTAAGTCGCAGCTCGTCCTCGTCGAACTTAAGCAGTGGACATCAGTCACGAGTTCTCCACTCATCGACCATGTAAGGACGTTCCTTGGTGGGGCTGTGCGCGACGTCCGGCATCCTTCTTATCAAGCCTGGTCCTACTCCAGACTGCTCAAGGACTTCTACGAAGTTGTCACCGATGAGCCCATCGGCGTTTCTGCGTGCGCTTATTTGCATAACTGCATCGACGGCTCAGCATTGACCGCTAATTCGAACGCAAGCGCCCTCAGCAACGCGCCTCTTTTTCTGAATCACGATCGACTCAGTCTTCAGCAATTCATAGAGGAGCGAATTGGAACTGGTGACAATAGTGAAATCATTCGTCGAGTCGAAAAAAGTCGAATACGGCCATCCAAACAATTGGTCGAGGTCCTCGGTTCTCTCTTAGATGGCAATGAGGAATTTGTACTCATTGATGAACAGAAAACGGCATTTGAAACGATTCGAGAAAGGGTTAAATCCGTTTTGCCGGGAGAGAGGCTAGTTATCATCATCAAAGGTGGCCCGGGAACCGGTAAATCGGTAATCGCAGTCAATGCCCTAGTGTCGCTCCTCGACGATGGATTGAACGTTCGCTATGTCACCAAGAATGCGGCGCCGCGCGCCGTGTATCAAGCAAAACTTCGCGGCCAGATGAGCAATGCCTCAGTATCTAATCTCTTCATGAGTTCCGACTCTTTTCACACCCTTGAGCGCGATTCGTATGACGCCCTCTTAGTGGATGAAGCTCACCGCCTTGTCGAGAAATCTGGTTTTTACAAGAACCTTGGTGAAAATCAAATTCGCGAATTGATAAAGGCGAGTCGAGTAACTGTTTTCTTTTCTGATGAAAGTCAGCTGGTCACTTGGCGCGACATTGGGACTCTTGACGAGATTCGTTCTTGGGCACGCGTTGAGGATGCGCCGATCGAAGAATTGGAACTGAATTCACAGTTTCGATGTGCCGGATCGAGCGAATATCTTGATTGGCTCGAAAGCGCGCTGGGTATTTCGAGTAATTCACCTCCCGATATGTCGACGTGCGAGTACGACATTCGAATTTTGAATTCGCCCTCTGAGCTCCGAAATGAGATATTCGCACTGAACAAGTCAAATAATCATTCTCGACTTTTGGCGGGCTACTGCTGGCAATGGATAAGCAAAAATGACGCATCAAGAAATGACATTGTGTTCCCTGGTACGGATTTCGCTATGAAATGGAATCTAACGGCGGATGGTTCTAGTTGGATGATTGCGCCCCATTCAGTAAATGAAGTGGGCTGTATTCACACGTGCCAAGGTCTCGAAGGTGACTACATGGGTGTAATCATCGGACCGGACCTTGAAGTTGAAGATGGGAAACTCATAAGCAAGCCGAATAATCGGGCGAAGCACGACAAGTCGCTTCAAGGTTTCAAGCGTGCGTTGAAAGATCAGGTGCCCGGCACGCAAGAACATGCAGACCGACTGATTCGAAACACCTACCGAACGCTCATGACCCGTGGAATGAAAGGAACTTTCGTGTATTGCACCGATCAACGAGTTGGCGAGCTTCTTAGGAATTCGTTACAGCGAGCGGGGTACCGTGACGTTTCAGCACTCTGACTTGAATGAAATTTAGCGGGTCAATATTTTTGGAATCGCCTGAACTACGTTTGCATTCGTGAAGGCTTACGTCGGTGTTACCGACAGTAACTGGTACAAATTCCTGTCGACGAGAACTCACATACGTGAGGTTAATTTTTGGCGTCCGTACGGTTCTCGAGCCTTTAGAGTGTTGGCGCCGGGCGAGCCCTTCATTTTCAAAACTAGACACCCTCAAAATGCGATTGTTGGCGGTGCAATATTCGAAGGCTTTGTATCCCTAAATATTTCCCGTGCATGGGACTTCTTTGGTGAAGGCAATGGCGTTGCTTCAATGGCTGATCTTATACAACGACTTTGTCGCATCACTGGAGAAACACCTCAAGAAGTTGGAGACCGAGAGATCGGTTGCGTATTGCTCCGAGACACCTGGTTCTTGCGATCCGAAGAGGTGTTGCCGGCGCCTCTTTCATTCTCCGCAAATATTGTCCAAGGAAAGTCATATGACTTTCCAGGCGAAGACGGTTCTGTCGACTCAATCGCGAGACGAATTCTGAATCACGAAGAAACGCCTAGGTCGACGTTGGAGAATGTTGAGAATCTTGGCCCAACGCACGGTGATCCGCGGCTGGTTATTCCTCGCTTGGGCCAAGGTGGCTTCAAGGCAGTTGTGCAGGAGGCATACGAGCGACGATGTGCAATTACAAACCACAAGATCACGCCAACCCTTCAGGCCGCTCACATTCTACCCGTTTCTAGCGGGGGTGAGCACCGTATCGATAATGGGATCCTGTTGAGGTCGGATGTTCACACCTTGTTCGACCGTAGATACCTGGGCATAAACCACGAGTATCGACTTCTTGTGAGTCCCCGACTTCGATCAGACTTTGGAAACGGCGAGGAGTTTTACGCAAAGGAAGGTCAAACGGTCGGTCTGCCTGCCAGGCCCGCTCAAAATCCTTCGCCTGAGTTCCTTTCATGGCATTTGGAGAATGTGTTTCATTGACTTTTCACTCGGGCCTCGAATGTAATGGCGCTAACGAAAAATCACGCGACGGCAGCAGCGAAATCGACGAACAAGTCTCCGGCTAACGGGAATTCAAGCTCCCACTTGATGGACATCGGCCTTTCGCCAACGTGACCTCGGTAGGTTCCCGGGCCAATAAACCAAAACGCGGAATCACTGGTGCGTAGGCGACAGAACAGAAGTATCGAGTGGCCGTCGCGCTCATGATTTCGATATCTGAGTCCCGTCGGACTTTCGGCGGCAGTCGTTGACTGACTTTCCCAATGCAACAGTGATGGACTGATGGCATAGTCGCGGTAACGAGTCGTGGGAGAGAACGAACCCGCACTCTTGTCGAAAGTGAAAGCAAATAAATCTGCGTTTTCAAATTTCGCTTGCCGAACACCCTCTCTCCACTCCGGGATGCTCGCGAGTCGCTCGTCTCCTTCAGCCATCGCGGCCAGGATCTCTCTTCGCGTATAGCGCCCGTGAATCCGAAGCGGTACTTCTGGATGACTGAGGAGTTTATGGTTAACGTGCGTCTGACGTCGTTCGAGTTCGTTCAGTAGTTCAGTCATCTCTGCTCGAATCTGAACGTGAGACCAGAGCAACTGGATACCTTCGCCAAGGGTAGCTGTTCGCGCAAGAGCACCGCTGGTGAGGCTGGTGACCAACATTCTGAGAAGTCGACGGTCGCGAACGCTTAATTCATCCGGAACTGGGGGCGATCGAGACGTTAGGAAATCCCGATATGTCTCGAGACGCTCTGAATCATCGACGTGCAACATCCGGCCGATGGCGCGGCGTAGTTTCATTTCACTGATTCCTCTGTCATGGGTAGGGAGTCCAGCTTCTTCGCGCATCGCAGACCAACAATGGTTGCTATTGCCGTCGTAGATATCGTCGAGATCAAGGCCTGACTCGTCGAGGAAATTAGACAGGGTAATCGACTCGGATGTGCGGGCGATCTGGCGAAGTTCCTCAACTTTATCTTTCCATCGGGAGGGAATGGCATTTCTCAAACTCAACAAGACAATCTCGGTCGACTTTCGATCGAGTTGTAAGTGGCATCCAGCCGGCAGATATGGAAATCCCGATTCGATTGCCTTCATGAGTTCCCTACGCGTGCCACCTACGAGAGCGCGAAACTTTAGGTCGTATCGAAATTCTTTACGATGTGTGCCGACGAAGTCCAAAACGGTACAGATGGTTTTGTTAGCGGACCTTCGAAGTCCCCTTCCAAGCTGCTGCATAAACAAGGTTGCGCTCTCGGTAGGTCGAAGCAGCAGTATCGTGTCGACATTCGGAACGTCGATTCCTTCGTTAAACAAGTCAACTGAGAAAACCACCTTGATCGTTCCGGCGGCGAGTTCTTGAAGTGCTTCTTTTCGTTCGGACTCCGAACTTTGGCCCGACACAGCAACCGCTGAAATTCCAGCTCCGTTGAAGTGGCTCGCCATGAACTTTGCGTGCTCGACGCTCACGCAGAACCCGAGACAACGCATTGTTCTCAGATTTTCGGCATGCACTTCAATCTGGTGAATTACGAGCCGAGCCCACGCATCGTTGCTCGTATAAAGCTGGCTCAGTGCCTCAACGTCGTAACCGTGTCCCCGCCTCCAGGGAATCTTGGCTAGGTCGAGTCCGTCGTGAACGCCGTAATAGATGAAGGGTGCCAATCTCCCTTGATCAATCGCGTCCCATAGTCGAAGTTCCGCGGCAATGCGATTGTCAAACCAGTGGAAAATTGATAACCCGTCGCTCCGCTCGGGAGTCGCGGTCATGCCGAGTAATTCCCGCGGTTGCACGTGATTAAGCAGCCGAACGTACGATGCTGCGGCGGCGTGGTGAAACTCGTCCACAATCACGACATCGAAATGGTCCGGCGACATGCTGGCGAGATCATTTGAATTGAGCATTTGAATTGACGCAAACACGTGATCAAAGCTCGTCGGGAGATTGTGCCCGACCCATTTCTCGCCGAATGACGCATCTCGCATTGCATAACGAAACGTTGCCATGCTTTGGTTCAGAATCTCCTCTCGATGAGCGACGAAGAGGAGCCGAGCCCGCGGCAATACATCCCGCAATCGGGCGTAATCGACCGCCGCCATCACCGTTTTTCCGGTGCCGGTCGCGGATACAAGGAGATTCCTGTGGTGATCCTGCTGACGTGCCAAGGCGAGGAGTTCAAGCAATCGCTCTTGAAACGGCTCCGGGCGCAGTTCGAGTCCCGGAAGAATGACAATCTGAGCGTCCTCATTATGCCGCTGTCGCTCGTTCTCTTCGTCGAATTCGGCCGGATCATATTTTACGAAATCAACGCTCTCCCAATAACTGTCGAAGACCGCAGCGAACTTCGCTAGCACGTCCGGATTGCGAATTCCGGAGGAACGAATGTTCCACTCAAGACCTGTGACTTGAGCTGAATACGTGAGGTTCGATGATCCAACGAATGCCGTCGTGTAGCCGGAGTTTCGATGAAAGCACCAGGCCTTGGCGTGCAGTCGCGTCGAGCTCAGGTCATACGAAATCTTGATTTCAGCTCCGAGGTCGAGCAGCTGATCCAATGCACTTCTCTCGGTTGAATTGGTATACGTCGTCGTGAGGACTCGAAGTGGTTTTCCCGACTCACAGTGTCGACGAAGTTTCGAAAGCAACGGAGCTATTCCACTTCGCCGTATGAAAGCCATTACCACGTCGATTTGGTCTGCTGAGTCAATTTCCGCCAATAGCTGGCTCCACAATGTCGGTTCTCCGGGGGCATTAGTGAGAAGCGCCGTGTCAAGTAGTGGAACTAGAGGGTCGACAAAGGAGCGGGGCGTTCCATCGGGGCTCAACTCCATCAGAGCCGTCAATACTGAAGCCGGTTCTGTCAAGAAATCGACATTCATGTTTCCGAAGACATCGTGAATCTTGGTGGCAATTGCGTTTGCGAGACTGATGCCTTTCGAAACACGTTCCTCTTCGGGTAGATCCGAGAGCACTTGTTCTACAAGTGAAGCGACGTATCTTCCGACTCGATCCGGAACGTTCCAGGACTTCAGCGGCCGGGTCACGCTTCGGTCTTGAACGAGTCGGCTCAATTCACCTCGAAGGCTTTCTGTGAGAAGCGCTTCGTACAGCCCCGTTTCGAGCTCTGCCATGGACGCAGCATACGATGAGCAGTGACTCGAGATTTTTTCACATGAAGAAACAAGTGGTATGAACTCCTTCGCGCAACATCCAATTGAGTCCCTGTGGACGGAAAGGAACTGATGTGAGTGAGTCGAATCAAATCGTCTCAGGAGTAAGTGAAATCGCAGAATGTCTTAGTGAAGACGCTCCCAAGATTGACTTGGACGGTTCTCTTTCGGCTGATCATTTCGATGGAATCGCGGCTTGCAGGCTCTATGGTGCCTTCGCGCCGACTTCTGTTGGAGGACTCGAGCTTGACCTGGTGACACTATGCGCCATCGTCGAAGAGCTCGCCTCGGCGTGTCTTACAACGACTTTCGTACGGATCCAACATTTCCGTTTGCTGGCGGCTCTTCTTGATTCCGCGGCGCCTGAGGGCATTCGCGAGCTATTGACACGAGTTGTCAGCGGACAGTTGAAAGGCGGGGTCGCCCTGAGTGGGCTCCTCCCGGGACCTTCTCGATTGAGGGCGACCGAGACTAAGGATGGTTGGCGACTCGACGGCGACGCTCCCTGGGTCAGTGGCTGGGGCATCGTTGACGCGCTATTTCTTACGGCGCGCGAGTCCGATGACCTAGTTGTCAGTTTTGTGATTGACGCGACCGATCAATCCGGAATCGAGGTGACACATCATCGGCTCTCCGCAATGAATGCATCTTCGACCGTCCGACTGGTGTTTACGGACTTCTATATTCCCCGCACCAGTTACGTCGGAAGCCAGCCGTATGCACCGGGACTTGAGCGACCCCAGGGGCTTCGCGTCAATGGCTCACTCGCACTCGGCGTCGCACGAAGAAGTTGTGAATTACTCGGCCCGACATCGCTGGACGATGAGCTGCGGCGATGTCGAGAGGACCTCGACGCGTTCGAAACTAAAGACATCGCCGTCGCCCGCGCTGGCGCGGCCGAACTCGCTGTGCGCGCCGCTCACGCATTAGCCGTATCGCGCGGAAGTAGTTCGGCAATTGTCGGCGACATCGCTGAACGCACGAGCCGCGAGGCAGCGCTCTTACTCGTCTTCGGTAGTCGCCCCGAGATAAAGAATTCGCTTCTTGATCTCATGATTGAAGACCGCTAGGTCATTCCACAACGATGGTGTCGTTGACCGTCGCCTCGACGACGAACGAATTCGCCATCGCTTCACGTGCTCGGTGGCGGCGAACCCTATACCAACCAATCGCTGCGGCGACGAAACAAGACGCCGCACCGACGCCGAGTCCGACTCGCGCGTTGGTTTCGCTGGTGATCCAGCCAATGAGCGGTCCACCGATTGGCGTCGTTCCCATGAAGGCGACTGCCCACAGCGCCATCACTCGACCACGCATCTGAGGGTCGGTCTCCAGTTGCAACGTCGAATTCGTCATCGAGAGGAAGGAAACACTCGCGAAACCGACAAGTGCCAATGCGAAGTACTCGATGCCGATACTGGGCGAAACTGCCGCTAAGGTGATGAATAAACCGAATAACAAGGCGGCGCGCACCATTGCTCGAGTGCCGGTCTTGCCCTTGGACGCGGACCAGAGTCCACCGATGACCGCACCAACGCCCATCGAGGCCATCAACAAGCCATAATCCTCGGAGTTGCCATGAAAGACCCGTCCCGCCACCACGGGCAACGTGACCTGGAACTCGTAAGCCAACATGCCGACGAGCGCCATCATGATCAGCGGGTACAGCAACTTCGGCGTCGCGGCGATGTAGCGAAAGCCCTCGCGGAGCTGTCCCTTGGCGCGTTCGGTAGGCACAGAGGGACTCAATGTCGAGAGGTCCATGATCATGAGTGAGAAGACGACCGCCACGAAACTTATGGCATTGATCGCGAAGCACCACCCTTCACCGAAGGAGGCGATGAGGACACCGGCGACTGCCGGTCCAACGGCGCGCGCCACGTTGTTCATGGTCGAGTTCAGGCTGACGGCGTTTCGAAGGTCCTTCGGCCCGACCATCTCCATCATGAAGGACTGGCGTGAAGGATTCTCGAAGGCGTTATTCAGTCCCAGCATGATCGCCAGGATGCACACGTCCACGAACGTGACGACGTGAGTCAGGGAGAGGACAGCCAGGATCGCCGCTTGGACGCCCATGATCGCTTGCAAGACGATCATCAGCTTTCGCTTGTCGACGCGGTCGGCGACCACTCCCCCGTAGGGGCCGAGGAGAAGGACGGGCAGCGTCTGGAGAGCCACGACCAACCCGATGTCCGTGGCCGAGTGGGTCAGGGTGAAGACCAGCCACGACTGGGCGGTCATCTGCATCCACGTACCGATCAGTGAGGTCGTCTGACCGAAGAAGTACTTGCGGTAGTTCTGGTTCGAAAGAGATGAGAAGGTCCGTCGCGCAGATACTTTTACGTTCATAGATCGTGGTCCCGGAGTGCTATGACGATGTTCTCGAGTACTGGCGTCGCCGCACTCAGTGTCTTCTTGTCTTCTTTGGAAAGCCGACCCAGGGCGAAGAGCAGCGCGTCGGTGCGTTCATTGCGAATGGTCTCTCGTAACGCCAGACCTTCGGGCGTCGCCGACAAGTGAATGACCCGTGCGTCGGTGGGGTCGCTCGTTCGAGCGACCATGCCGGACGCTTCGAGTTTCGCGATGATGCGCGACAACATGGTCGGATTGAGGCCCTCTTCCTTGGCCAAGTCCGACAGTCGAATCGAACCGGCGCGCGCGATGGCCATCAATACTTCTCGATTGCTCGAAGAGAGGTCTTTCTGCGCCTGTGTGAATCGAAGACTTCGATTGAGCCGGGCAAGCGCGCCGCGAAGCTGCTCGGCGAGCTGTCGATCCTTTTCGGTCGGCTCTCGAGTGACATCAGACATGCACCCAGTCTAGCAGTAGTTGCTTGCTAGCAAGCAACTACCTACAGATTTTGTTCGGCCCTTCTCCCCCGTCCTCTACGGTAGGCAACACCAAAGGAGACTCCGTGAACCGTATCGAGATCGAGACCAAGCTCAACGAAGGGCGGAACTGGCTGCTCGCGAAGTATGAAGCGCTGAGCGACGAACAGCTGCGGCGACCACTCACCAAGAGCGAACACGACCCCGAGAATCACTGGACGGCCCTCGACCACTTCGCTCACCTCGCGCTGATCGAGGGCAGTTTCAACGCGATGATCCAACGACACTTCGCCGGGAACCCGAATCCAGTGGGACTCTTGCAGGACGAGCACGGTGAGCCCCGAACCCGTGAACAAATAGGTGCCATCGTCCACGCTCAGACCGAGGAGTGGCAGGTGGCCCACCACGACGACTCCTATAGCGAGGTGGTAGCCCTCACGGCCGCGGCGCGAGGCGCGACATTGCTGCTCATGACAGAACTCAGCGATGCTCAACTCGAAGAAGTCATCCCCGGGGCACCTTGGGCCGACGGCACGGTCGGCGCCGTCATGGCCACGAACGCCGATCACGGGCGAATGCACTGGAAGTGGCTCGAGGAAGCTGGCCTTTTAGGGGAATGAGTGAAATCTGGAGAGCTCGATGTCGCATCGGCCTCGATAATCGCGGAGAACTTCAAAACGCGCGGCGGTCTTCACCAAGTATTCTTCGTTGGGAAGTGGGAATCCATTTGTAATTCCGCCGCAACCCGAGGAGTTTGAATGTTCGACGTCATCTTGGTAGGTGCTGACGATTCAGAGACAGCGCGCCGCGCGGTCGAGGCCGCGTGTGCGATCAGTGCAATGTCCAAAGGCACGCTCCACATACTCACGGCTTTCGAAGCCATTTCAGTGGTCGGAGGCGCCAGTGCGCACGAGTTCAAGAACGTGATCAACGAAGAGGACGGTCGGGCACTCCTTCAAACACTCTCCTTCATCGCCAAGAAGCACGACGTCGAGTTTGTACTTCACTCAGCCAAAGGCGATCCCGCCGACGTCCTCATTGCCAAAGCCGATGAGTTGGGTGCCGACTTGATAGTGGTGGGCAATAAGGGAATGAAAGGCGTGCGGCGGGTTCTCGGTAGCGTGCCCAACTCGGTGGCCCACGGCGCCGCCTGTTCGGTACTCATCGTCGACACTACGGATTAGGTCGAACACTCCCTCATTCGAAAGCGCCATAGGTTGGGATCTATGGTGCGAACTGGATCCCGGGTCGATGGGTGGACGGCACTACTGCTGGGTTCAGCGGCGATGTGGAGCCTCGGTCTCGTCGCTGCTGGTTTCTTCGTCTCTGCTTACTCTTCGACGAACGGTCCTGGGTTGACGCTCATTCAAGAGAATGGCCCCAAAGTGCTCGCCATATTGCTTATTCCTTTCGTTGGGGTTGTTCTCATTACTCTCGCGCTGTGGCGCCGCCGGCGTTTGCAGAAACCTGGCGTCGGAGTTCTCGTATGGATCGTCTTTGGACTTATGGCGTTGCTGGTCATACTCGGGGCTCTTACCATCGGTCCGTTCATCGCTCCGGTGGCCGTGTTTCTAGTGGTGGCCATCACTCGTGAGAAAAGCCAATTGGAACTTCAAAGTCGCTCGACTCCTTAGTCGAAAGCTCATTTGACCCGAGGCATGACCTCTTCAGCGACCAAACGAATGTGGTCTAAGTCGTTGAGATCGAGAACCTGAAGATACATCCGTCGCGCGCCGGCGTTGGCGAAAGACTGAATCTTCTCGACGACTTCGTCGACGGTCCCAGCGAGGCCGTTCGCACGGAGTTCACCGACTTCGCGACCGATGTTGTGGGCGCGACGTTCGATCTCCGCTTCGCTTCCGCCAACGCACAGGACCTGCGCCGCCGACAAGGTGATCGAATCGCGACCCCGACCGTTGGCGTCGCACGCATCACGCACTCGCTCGAACTGTGTCGAAGTCGTTTCGAGCGATGCGAAGGGCATGTTGAACTCTTGGGCGAATCGCGCAGCCAACTGCGGAGTGCGCAACTTGCCGCCACCGCCGATCAGTACCGGAGGTCGGGGTTGCTGAACCGGCTTTGGCAGGGCCGGACTATCAGTCAACTGATAGTGCCTACCTGTGAATGAGAATGTCTCGCCAAGTGGCGTCTCCCAAAGTCCGGTGACGATCTCCAATTGTTCGCTGAGTCGATCGAAACGCTCGCCGAGTGACGGAAATTCAATGCCGTACGCGGAGTGTTCGGCGTCGAACCAGCCCGAGCCGATACCAAGCTCAACGCGACCGCCACTCATCTGATCCACTTGTGCGACCGAGATGGCCAGCGGGCCAGGCAGTCGAAATGTCGCCGCGGTCATCAACGTTCCGAGACGAATGGTCGTGGTGTCGCGGGCCAGGCCGGCCAGCGTGATCCACGCGTCAGTCGGTCCCGGCAGTCCAGTGACGTCACCCATTTTCAAGTAGTGATCAGAGCGGAAGAAAGCGCCGAAGCCCAGTTGTTCTGATTCGAGGGCCACCCGCAAGAGGTCGTCGTAGGTCGCGCCTTGTTGGGGTTCAGTAAACACTCGCAGTTCCATACGCCATCCTCCGGGTCAATTTGAAACCAATGCTAGGCATCGCGTAGCGACACAGATCCCTCGTTTGCGCGACGTCAAGCGGCATTTCGAGGTGAATGTCACCTGCTGTAAGGTCCGATTGATGGTATTCGGCCCCTCAGAATCGGAGGACTCCATGTCCGACCAATCGCCTCATTACGGCGAACCCGGCGGTTCGCAGTTCCCTATTACGACCGCGCTGGCCTTCCCCGACCACGACATAGAGCGCAGTCTCGGCATGGTCTTCGGCGTCGTCGTGCGGTCAATGGGCATCGCTCGCAACATCGGCGCCGGTTTCAAGTCGCTCGCCGGTGGTGAGGTGAAGCAGTACACCCGCCTTGTGGAGGACAGCCGCCGTCACGCCCTTGACCGGATGATCGAGAACGCGCAACTCCTTGGTGGTGATGGGATCGTCTCCATGCGCTTCGACTCCTCCGAAGTCGGACAGACCCTGACCGAGATCGTCGCCTACGGGACAGTCGTCACATTCCGGAAGAGCACCTAAGACCGAATGAGCGCCGTTCTTGCGATCGTCTTGGTGGTCTTGGTCATCTGCGCGGTCCTGAGTCTCGCCCTTCGACGACACGGCGAGTCCGACGCGGCAAAACCGGACTGGCACCGGACCGACGAGGTCTTCAACGATCCCTCAACGAACCGCGTGATGCGGGTGTGGTTGGACACCTCGGGAGAACGCCACTACGTCGCCGAAGGCAAACGACGTTCGACCTAGCGTCAATTTTCGACTTACAACTCCGGATCGAGAAGTTGACGGATCTTGGGCGGCGCAACGAGCAACCACGAATCGACGATGAGATCGCTGAGTCTGTCCCACTGCGGCGAATTCGATTTGTCGTGTCCGTCGAGGTAGGCACCCACCCAGCCGCGACCACCCACGTAGGGGGGTCGAAAGTACCGTTCGGGATCTTCATCGATCAGTGACTCTTGCACTCCCGCTTCAGCGGCGAAGGTCACCGAGACTCGGTCGTCGTGGTGATGATCCGACATGGCGACGAAGTTCTTCTTGTCATCGATGAACCACGACGCCTCTCCATGACTTAAGCGCTCCACGACGAGTGGTAGATCCAAGCAGATATCTCGCACCCGCGCTGTGGCATCTTCTCCTTGTCGCGTCGGCCGTTCATTGGAAGTGACACCGCTCATGTCGCGAGCGTAGTGGTGGCCTCATTTGAGGGCAATATGTGCGCCGACAAGGACCTCTGTTTGTGAACTTTGCCACGATCTACATTCTGACCAAAAGCCGAAATTACTGGTGGGTACTATTTGGATGACGCCGCGCCGACGAGGAAATGAAAGGAATACGTCATGGCATTTTTCGCCAACAAAAAGGTCGCAGTTTGGACCACAAAGAAGGGTGTCAAAGTCAAGCCCAAGTTGAAGCGGGGTAGCAGGAAGAAGTAAATCGCTCGCATGCGACAATGAAGGAGGTCCCCATATGGGACTTGTTCCCGCGTATCACACGCTGACGGACCCGCAAGATCCGGTGCACCATATTTTTGACGATTGCCCTGCTGGTGAGCGCGTCATCAAAGACGGCAATGCGGTGCCAGGTGAAAACGGTTGGCCGCTCTGCAAGTTCTGCAAGAGCAAGAAGGAAACCGGGCGCTTCTAACTGTCTGGTTTTTTGATTTCAGCTGATTCCGTTTCTCCTGCGCTCGGTCGCGCGCCATGTCCAGCGACCGAGGAACAACAGCGCCGCAAGTAGTAGCAGGGTGAACAACAACGGTCCGGCGATTCTGATCAACCATTCAACCCCTGCTGCAAAGCCGTGAAGTGACTCGTGCCATGCCTTGTCCAAACCAGTACGAGGGTGATGCGTCACGACAACGTGGTGTCCGGCCACGGACAACGAGACGGTCAGCGTGGCGTAAGTCGTCTCGGAGTTGAGTAGATTCAGCTGTCCCTGGAGTTGCTCGATCTGACTTTGGATCGAATCGAGCTGCTCCTGCACCGAGAGGATTCCGCCGATGGAGTTGGTCCTCGACATGATCTTCAAGTACTGGGTGCGACTCACTTCCAACGCACTGATTCGTGCTTGCAGGTCCACGTACTGACCGGTGACGTCGGTCGCTGAGGTGTCAACGGCAGTCGCGTCACCCGCGCGTCGCACTTGGTTGACGAGTGTGGTGAAGTTGCGCTCGGGAACGGACAAGACGACCGTTCCGGTGGAATACGAGTGATTGGTCTTCGTACCGATGTGCGACTGGGTACTGGCGACGAAGCCCCCGTCGGTCGTCGCGAATCCGGTTAACTGTGTCAACGCCGACTGAAACTTGCTGTTGCCGACAGTCAACTGGACCGAACCGACTTCCTCCACTCGAAGCGAGCTCTGCACCGACGTCGCCGGCGAAGCACTGGTGTTGGTGTTCTTGCTGGCCTTCCCTGAGGTGAGCGAGAGAGTCGGCGTTCCCGTGGTAACCACCTGCCCGGACTGGCTAGAGGCTGATGCCTCACCGTGCGTAGCGGTAGCTGGGCTCGGAATGAGGGTCTTTCCACCAACCGGATACGCACCATGTACAACCTTGAGAGCGGTCTTGTTGTTCGTTCCGACTTCAGCATTGAAGAGTGGCACCGCGACAGCCAGAATCACTACGCACGCGGCAGCGGCCATCAGGGTGGAGCGGCCCCGACCATTTCGTCGAATGAATGCTCGAATGCGTGGCGACTGGTCCAACGCTGCAGATTCGCGCGCCTCGTCGAGGATCTTCTCGACGGCACCTTCTGAGATCGCAAAATCATCGGCCGCTTCTTGAAGCGCTCGCTTCATCATCTCTTGGTCAAACGTGGTCATGACTGTCTCTCCTCGCGAGAACTGATCGAACGCGGCGCTTCTGACTGGAGCGCGGGGTGCAGTGCCAGTCGGCGACGCGCTTCGTTGAGTCGCGACTTGACGGTTCCCGGTTGTCGAGCGATGACGACGGCGATGTCGTGCTCACTCAGATCGGCGTAGTAACGGAGCACGATGACGATGCGAAGATGCGCCGGAAGGTCCTTCAGCGCGGTCATAACGTCATGGGAGAGCATGACCCGGCCGATTGGATCCTCGATAATCGCGACGTTCTCTAAATCGTCCTCGGGCCGGCGTCGATTGCGGTGCGGGATCTCTCTGCGAAGTTTCGAGTTACAGGTGTTCACCACCACTCGGTAAAGCCAGGGCTTGAAACTGGTTCGCGCCGCGAGGGAATCTCGAAACTTCCACGCCCGAAGGAATGATTCTTGGACCGCGTCCTCGGCGTCTTGTCGGTTGCCCAGGATGAGATAGGCGGTCCGGACCGAACTGGCGTAGCCGTCTTCGAGCCACGACCTAAGTTCGTCGACGTCGAAGGCGTCACTCACCTAGACAACCACGCGTGACGTCGAGTCACCTCTTTTGCTTGCACACCTATAGAGACTCCGGTACCACCGAAAAGGTTCGCTAGAAGTCCGACAATTTCTACGGCCGCGGTTCTCTACTGCGAGACTTGTTGCCTCAGTCGGGAATGAGCGTGGTGATGCAGAAAGGGTGTCCGACCGGGTCGATGAGGACTCTCCATCGGTCTCGTTCGGGCTGGTCCGAAGCCAGTGTGGCACCCGCAGCGAGCGCGGCGGCTTCCCCGGCGTCGAGATCGCGCACCGAGAAGTCGAGGTGAACGTGAGACGGAATATCGTCCGAGGGCCACGTCGAGGCCTTGAAACTCTCGACTCGCTGCATCGAGAGCCAGATGTTGTCGAGTTGGATTGCCGAGAAATCTTCGGACTCAAACGCGATCTCCTTCTCGAGCAACGCCGAATAGAACAGGGCCAACGCATGCGGATCAGGACAGTTCAGCGATACCGATCCAAGTTTGGAAATCTCTCCCACCTTTACTCCTTTATGTCGTCGATGACCGCATTCTTACTCCGTAGGCGTGACATCGCCGGGGTCGGCTCAGGTGCGAACGACGTGACAACGCCGCGCTAGAGCGTAAAGCACGACACACTATTCGAGGCATTCACAACCGTTTCATTTGCCAACTCGTTCCAATATCCTTATGAGTCGGTCATAGTGATCCTTGAGTCGCTTCATCGAAGGGTCGTACTCGGTTTCAGGCATTCGTTCGCCGTACAATCCGCCTAAAACGTATTCAAGAGTCGAACTGCGTCCCACTGGGCTGTTGTACCAGTCCTGACGCCTTTGCCACGATTCCGGCGTCTCTCTCAGTGCTACTGGACTGAATTCCTCGGCCGCACTTGTCCGCCACCCGAGCAGTTCGTCATGTACCTTTTGAATCCAATCATCTACAGCCTGGGGGTCAGCCGATGAGATGGCGAGCATCTGCTGGGCCACCCTGATTTCTGGCGTGAAATCAGGCAGGGGATTCTCTGTTGATGCACCAACGCGAATCCCTACCTGTTGCAGGGCACGACTTCTTCCGACGTCGAAAGCCACCATTCCAACGCCGCAAGTCCCGACCGCCACACAAGCGACAACGCTCACGGCGTGGCTATGAAAAAGTGCAGCTCCCGCAAAGGCGGTACTCGCAATCAAACCCACGCCGACGTCAGTTTTCCGACTCACGAGTGAGATCCTAAACCTATTCTCATCAGGGTGCTCGTGTCACAACCCACTGCGAAGATGCACACTTGGGCGACTGCACGTGGCGGTAACACAACGAAAAAGATGGTCCGCGTTTTAAGTGTTGACCCGCCAGAAACTGAGGGTAATGAATACAAAGTCTGTTGTACCGCACCGCTTCGCGAACCTGCACCTAAGGGTCATCCAAGACGGTTCAGGGAGCTTTGTCCCGAGTGGTTCAAGGATGAACTTTGGAATCTTATCCAACAAGGAACCGACATCTTCATCGAGCGCTGGCCACGGCGACTCCAGCAACCCTTCGGCTCATGAGTGAACACCGAAGCCTCTTTGGGACTCTTGCGGTAACTCTCATCGGCATTGGGCTTGCTGGCTACGTATCGCTACGAGTCGCGTCAGCCGTCGCAAATCACGCTGTGAGACTCGGACCTACCGAGAACCTATGTCTCGTGGTCTTTGACGCTGGCATCGTGATATTCGCCGCCGTGAGCGGATCGCTTATTCACCAATGGGTAATTAAGTCGAAAATCTCTAAATTCATGAGCACAGGCATCCTCCTTATGGCCGATACGAGAAGGGCAAGGAGCGGTGACAAAGAGTTGAGTGAGGCCCTCTGGGATCGCTATGTGGAGTGGGTGACCAACATCCTGGAATGGCTTGGAAAGCACGATGTCGGCGCAGCAATTTATTTTGGGAACGACGCGGGTCAATTGATGATGGAAAGTCTGGTTGGGGACTCAATCGCCACCAGAGTAGATATGCGTATGGGACGGCTGGCTGAAATCGCCGCTAAACGGCTATGAACATTCGTTGTAATAGCCACTTGTTGCCGTCACACAAAGACGAAATCATGATTGCGCTGACCGGGACAGCGCGGTGGCGCTACGCCAGAGCTGGAAGTAGTTCTCGAACGTGATCTGGGCCGTTACGTAGCCGGCCGACTGGAGTTCGCGGTGATAGGCGGGCAAGTTGTGCCACGGCACACCCATGTCCACATGGTGAGCTAGGTGCCACCCGGTGTTGTAGGGAACGAACCAGAATCGGGCCAGCAGATGTTGGCGCACGTTGTGTGTCGTCAGACGTCGGTCATCGCTCTTCAGCATGCCGCCGTGTTCGGCGATCGCGCGAAGTCGATTGAGCACTCGCCACTGCGTCATCCACGGCAGCCACCAGAAGAGCAGATACGACCACCACGCGCCGGTGCCTAGCCAGAACAGTCCGAACATGACGGCTTGGACGGCCAGGATCGAGGACGCGATCGCGCGACTCTGGGCTTTGGTCGTCGCCTTGACGATCGAAATGAAGTTCTTGTAGCCCGAGATACCGATCGCGTCTCGCAGCAACCGCCGACGAAGGTCGCTGGGCTCGCAGGGATAACCGCTGTAAAAGGCCATGTCGGGCTCTTCCGGCCCGAACTCCTCGCGGTGGTGAGCGAAATGAGCGCGCCGGTAGATCGAGATCGGCACCATCGCCGGATAGGCAATCAGCCATTTGCCTACGAAGTCATTGGCTCGTTTGTTGGAGAACAAGAGCTTGTGCGCCGACTCGTGCATCAGGATCGCGAATCGCGCGTGCATCGGACCCATCAGGATGAAGACGGCGACCGCTGCCCACACGCCGAATCGCACGCCGCAGTACGCCAATGCCCCGGTCCAGAGCCACACCATGGTGACCGTGCGGACGTTGCGCCAGTTCTCGATGTGGCGATAGTTCTTGCGAAGTTCGGGAATCGCCATACCGTTGACGAGCAAGCGCTCGGACGGGAGCACGTCCGGCAACTCCTCGGGAATCGGGACCAGGTCGATCGCCATGGGCCCATCATAAGTTCAGGACCGTTTCGATTCCCTGACGGCTCCTTCCATTTGCATTCAGGGATTCCATTAAGTTTGGAGACCTCTCGACGAAGGGATGGTCCTGATCAAGAATGTCATTCGTCGCTTCGACGCCTACCAACAAGAGCACTCGCCGGTCGCCTTCGTCATAGGCGTGGTGAAGAAGTACGTGGAGGACCGAGGACCGTCGCTGGCCGCGCTCCTCGCCTACTACGGCGTGCTCTCGGTCTTCCCGCTGCTGTTGGTTCTGTTCACCTCGCTCGGTTTGCTCTTCAGCAACGACGCCGCTCTGCAACACCGAGTGATCCACTCGGCGCTCTCCCAGTTCCCTGTAGTCGGTAAGCAACTCGATGGCCATGACGGGATCACCGAACTCCGAGCGAAGGGCATTGGTTTGGCCTTCGGTTTGGCTGGACTCTTCTGGGGCTCGATCGGCGTCACCAAGGCCGGCCAACGGGCGATGGCCGACGTGTGGAACGTTCCCCAACTCAACCGGCCGCACTTCGGAAAGCGAATCTGGCGAAGCGTCCAGTTCCTCGGCGTCTTGGTGCTGGACGTCGTGCTCTCGACGGCCTTGGCCGGTCTCGTCACGTTCGACAATTCCGCCACATGGTTCCAGGCGATCGCGGTCGTGGCCGGTCTGGGCATCAACGTCGCGCTGTTCTTATTGGGCTTTCGGATCCTGACGCCGAATTCGATTCCCACCAAGACGCTGGTGAGCGGCGCGACCATTGCCGCCTTCGGGTGGAGCGCGCTCCAGTACATCGGCACATGGTTAGTGGGACACGAACTTCGCCACGCCAGCCAGCTCTACGGCTACTTCGCGAGCATCCTCGGACTGGTGTTCTTCCTCTACCTCGCGGCCGAGGTCACCTTGTTCGCCGCCGAGATCAACGTCGTGCAGTCACGTCACCTCTACCCTCGAAGCCTCACGCCGCCGTTCACGCCGGCCGACGAGGCGGTCCTGACCGCCATTTCAATGCAGTCGCAGCGATCGAAAGCCCAGAAAGTGCAAGTGGATTTTGATGAGCCGGAGGCGACCGACGTCGTGTTCGAGATAATTGAAGAGCCGGACGCGACCCCGTGGAGCGACTCAGCGAGCTAATACGGCGCAGCGTTGAAACAACTCAGCCGGTTCGCACCGACTGGAGCTTGCGCGGCGCTGCGCCAATTCGACTTACCTCACTCGTGCCTGTCACGTACTCAGGCTTCGCCCACTTACGCGGCACGGCCCTCAGGTCAGTGCGGAGATCGATGCGCTCTTGCTTGCCGATCATCGTGAAAGCGATGGCGATGATGATCAGTCCTGAGGCGACGAAGACGAATCCCATCGAATACGACATCACCGTCTGCACACACGACGAGTTGAGCCCCGAACGCGCAGCCGCGCCGGTATTGGACGAACACGTACCCACTTCGGAATAGACGCGAGTGAACGCCCAGACGCCAAACGCCATCGACGCGAGTCCGCTGGCGATCACAATCCTCTTCAACAACATCTGGCCCTCCCTTGCAAGGTCCATCTGCAGGAAGCGTGCCGACATCACGATGAATCGGATCTGCACCTGCGCCCGCTTCTGATCGTCTCCAATCAGGGTGAACGCGAGTAGCAAAACTGTACGAGATGTGTATCAAATTACGGAGAACGAACTCACTAATGGCGCACAACTAACGCCGATGCAATTCCTCAGTGGCCGGTGTTGGTCATCTCAGCCGAGACGTCCCACAGTCGTCGCGCCGTTGCGGCGTCCATGGCGCGTCGTGCTGCGGCGTGAATGACCGGATAACCGCGCAGATGACCAAGACCGTGTGGACCGACGTAGCTGCCGCCGGGAATGTCCTGGGTCGCGGCGAAGAGCGTGGGTAGAGCACCTTTTTGCGCGTCATTGAAGAGAAGTCCCGACAGGTTGCTCACGACTCCACTAACTCCTTTCACGTGAGCGATGAGGTTCGTTCGCGCGATTCCCGGATGAGCCGCCACCGCTCGCACCGCGCTCCCCTGCTCGCTCAGTCGTCGTTGCAACTCGAGAGTGAACAAGAGGTTCGCCAACTTTGAGTCCCGGTAGGCGCTCATCGCGTTATAGGGCCGAGAGTCGAAGTGAAGGTCCTCGAAATGGATACGGCCCCGCCGGTGAAGGATCGACGACACCGTGACGACGCGGTCGGTGATGTACGGAAGGAGCAAGTTCGTGAGCGCGAACGGACCGAGGTGGTTCGTGCCGAAATGGAGTTCGAAATCGTCGGGCGTGCGAAATGCAGGCGCCATCATGATGCCCGCGTTGTTGATCAAGACATCGAGCTCGCCGGTCCACTTGGCACAGAAGCTCCGTACCGACTCGAGATCGGCCAGATTGAGTTCGCGTACTTCGAAGGGTCCGGTGAAGCCTCTTGCCGCTTCGCGGCCCTTTTCCAGACTTCGAACCGCCAGGATGACGTTGGCGCCGTGGGCGCAGAGTTCGCGAGCGGCCTCGAGACCGATGCCGCTGGAGGCGCCAGTAACGACAATGGTCTTCCCGGAGAGATCCCCGAGGTCCTTCGCCGTCCATCTCTTCGAGGCCATGTCTCCGTCCGATCATCAGGCAAAGTGAAGTCTCGCCAACCTAACCGTGATGACCAGACGAATGAGCGGGCGCCGCGGCGGGATTCTCAAGCAAATTCACGTTGGGCGAATGATTTTCTCGTGGTCTAGAAAGAAATTGTCGATTTGACGCAGCGCACCACGTCGATGATGGTGAGAGGTTCAAAGGGAACTTCAACGTAAGGAGCAGTCATGGCGCAGTATCTAGTGTTGATTTACTCAGACGAGCAGGCATGGGCCGGTACGGACGATGACTTCTCGAAGAAGATCATGGACGGACACAACAAGTTCGGCGAGAAGCACGCCGCGTCACTGCGTGGTGGCAACGCCTTGGAGCCCACGATGACGGCGACGTCGATTCGAACGGACTCCTCGGGCAAGTCGGTCACGACTGATGGACCGTTTGCCGAGACCAAAGAGGCCATTGGTGGCTACTACGTCGTTGAGGCCGATGACCTCGACGCCGCCATCGCCATCGCCAAGGACATCCCGGCGCCGTTCGGCGGAATCGAAGTTCGACCGATTCGAGACATGAGCTGAACATCAGCCACGATGATCGAGGAGCCGCAGTTTCGGCTGCCGTCGCGAACGCCCACCGTCACGAGTGGGCGTTCGTGCTGGCCGCCACGCTTCGGATCACGCGCGACTTCGACGTCGCCGAAGAGTGCGCGCAAGACGCCTTCGCGCGAGCTCTCGCGACCTGGGGCGACCAAGGTATCCCGAAGAATCCGGGAGCCTGGCTCACCACCGTGGCGCGACGACGGGCAATCGACGTGGGACGACGTCGCGACGTGGCGACTCGTTCGCAGCGCTTCCTCCTCGTTGGCGAATCCGAGGACGGCCGCGTGGTCGATGAAGGCGAGTTCGAGGACGACCGACTCCGACTGATCTTCACTTGTTGTCACCCCAGCCTCGCGACCGACACCCAGGTCGCACTGGCACTGAGAATGTTGTGCGGTCTCAGCACGACCGAAGTCGCCAAAGCGTTTCTGGTGAAAGAGTCGGCCATGGCCGCACGTCTGACGCGAGCCAAGAAGAAGATAGCGATTGCACGAATCCCTTACCGGGTTCCACAGCGCGCTGAACTTCGTGATCGCATCGACGCGGTCCTCTTGGTCGTTCACCTCCTCTTCACGACGGGACACACGTCGCCCGTAGGCGAAAATCTCTCGCAAGTCGACCTCGTGGAGCGCGCGACCGACCTCGCGCGAATGCTTCGCGCACTCCTACCCGAGGACGCCGAAGTCGCGAGTTTGTTGGCATTGATTCTTCTCACCGATTCACGTCGCGGAGCCCGTGTCGGTTCGACCGGTGAATTCCTCGCCCTCGCCGACCAAGACAGGTCGAAGTGGCACCGCGACTCCATTGACGAGGGCCTCGCGCTCGTGGGTGAATCGATCCGGCGTGGACGACCCGGCCGCTTCACCCTTATGGCGGCCATCGCCGCGGTCCATTCGAGCGCTTCACATTGGGACGAGACCGACTGGAGCGAAATCGTTGGCCTGTATGACTTGCTTCTAGAGGCGTGGCCGTCGCCGGTCGTGGCGCTGAACCGTGCCGTTGCCGTCAGCTTCGCATTCGGACCGTTGGCCGGCCTGACCGCAATCGACGAGTTGAGCGCCAATCCACAACTGAGCACTTATCCGTATTTGGCGGCAGCACGAGGTGACTGTCTGGAGCGACTCGAGCGATTCCCTGAAGCCCGCGAAGCGTTTGGAGAGGCAGCGATGTTGACCGAAAACCTCGTCGAACGTGAATTCTTGCAACTTCGGATTGCCCAGCTCAGCTAGCGGACCACAAAGAGCCGAGAGCGCTTGGCGTGTGGCGACCGTTGTAATCATGTGGTCACCGACGATTCATTGCGGCCAAGCAGATCATCACCAAGGTCCGACGCGAATCGGTAACCCTCGAGACCGTGCTTCAATCACGATCTATGCGAATGTCACCGCACTAGAACAGATCCCAGAGGGACTGGCGCTTCGCCAGCTCAGCGGCGGGCTCGTGTGCGATGATCCGGCCAGAACGGATTACGTATGCGTCGTCCGCAATGGCCAGGGCCTTACTGACCGCCTGTTCAACCAGCAGCACGCCGATTCCGCGCTCGTCTGCAAGAGTCCGGAGGTCGGCCAACAGATTGTCGGCGAGCACCGGAGAGAGGCCGAGCGATGGTTCATCGAGAAGAAGCACAGCCGGGTCCGTCATGAGTGCGACGCCAAGGCTCAACATTCGTCGTTCACCACCCGAGAGGGTGCCAGCGATCTGGGTCTTGCGCTCCGCGAGAATGGGCCATCGCGCGTGCACCTCCTCTAGCCAGGATTGCACAGTCGCCCGGTCCGCTTTCGCTGCGAAGTTGGCAAGGTCGAGGTTTTCCTCAACCGTGAGGTCAGGGAAAACGAATTCGACGGCCGGAATAAAGGACACGCCCTCGCGAGCGCGGCGGGCGGCGGACCAATTCTTCACGTCCCGACCTTTGAAGGACACCGACCCACTACGGATAGGTAGTGAGCCGAAAGCCGCGCCAAGCGTCGTTGTCTTGCCTGCGCCGTTGTGACCAAGGAGCGTGGTGACGGAGCCGCGATGCACGACGAGATCGACCTCGTGGACCACTTCTGCCTTGCCGTAAGCAACGCTCACCCCGGAAAGACTCAACAATGGGGTCAGCTTGTCAGTGCTTTCCAAAGTAAGCCTCCTCGAGGCGTGGGCTTGCCAGCAATTCTTCGACCGTGCCCTCTGCGGTCACCTTGCCCTCTTCCATGAAGTAGGCGTGATCGGCAATCCTTCTCACCGCGGCCACGTTGTGTTCGACAATGCAGAGCGTGCGCCCTAGCTTGCGAAATTGCTCGAGCACATCGAGAACATGATCGGCGGCACCGCCCTCAATGCCCGAGAGCGGCTCGTCGAGCAGGATCACCTGGGCATCGGTAGCGAGGACGCGGGCGATTGCAACCAGTTTCTGTTGGGCAAACGAGAGCGACTCCACCGGAGAGTAAAAATTGTCGACGCCAACGAATCGCAGCCAGCTCAGAGAGCGCTGACGGATTTCCGCTTCGCGGCGAGCGACCGCTCGCCAGCGGAAGATTGCCGCAAGAGGGTTCTCTCCAAGGTTGTTCTGATTAGCGACCATCACATTCTCGAGGGCCGAGAGCTCGGTAAAGGTTCGAACGTCTTGGAAGGACCGCACGACCCCCATCCGTGCAACGGCTTCGGGCGGACGCGCGGTGATGTCCTCGCCATCGAGTGTGACGATGCCGGCATCTGGCGTGATGGCGCCCGTCACCAGGTTGAAAACGGTGCTCTTACCGGCGCCGTTCGGCCCGAGCAATGCGGTCACCACGCCGGGCTCCAATGCGAAGCTCAAATGATTCACGGCAATGACACCGCCGAAGCGCTTGCCGATCGAATTCAAAACGAGATGCTTCATTGTGTTGGTCGATGTATTGAGGAGCGGGACTGCGGCGGCGGCGTCATCGCGCATACGTTTCGCCTTGCGGGGACGGAATCGACGACGAAGGATGCCGCTCGGCCTGAATCGAAGAATGATGATAATGATGACGCCGAAGAGGATCGGTTGAAGAATCGCTGCAAGCTGCGGATCGAATGACAGAAGCGAAACGAGTACCGGTTGGGACATGACGACGATGGCGCAACCCAACAAGCTGCCAGGGATTGTGCCGAGCCCGCCGACGATGATCATCGCGAAGAGGAGCACGGTCTCGTTGAAGTTGAACAGCGGTGGGGCGACTACCCCGAAGTAGTTCACGAGTAGCACGCCGCCCACTGCCGTGAACGCCGAAGTCAGCGCGAAGGTCCCGAATTTGACGGCGGACGTCCGTTTCCCGAGGGAACGAGTCGCGAGCTCATCGGCCTTGATCGCGCGAAGCAGCCGACCGAACGGGGATTCGCCCAGTCTCCAGCACACCGCGATGATGATCGCTGCGGGTATCGCGTACAAAGCCAATGTGGGCAACGGCGCTAGCGGCTTCCAGCCGAACAGTTCGGGCAGCGGTACTCCGATCAGCCCGTTGGTTCCGCCAAAGATCGAACTCGCGGTGATCAGTGAGACGACGATGGTCGAGAACGTGAGAGTCAGTAGGACGACGAAATTCTCGTTGAGTCGCGCTATCGGAAAACTGATGAGAAGACCACCGATAGCGCCGACTCCGAGGGCAATCAGAATTGCCCATCCAAAGCTCACGCCGTGGGTGATCGCTAAATAGCCGCCCGCGTACCCACCGAGTGCACCTAAGCCGGCACTCGCAACGCTGAAGACGCCCCCGTAACCCGAGAGGATGTTCAATGGAACCGCGAAGGTCGCAAAGATCACGACCTCTGTCACGAAGCCGATCCAATAATCGAATCCCATATCAGGCCTCCGCTGCCGGTTCGACAAGTGCGGCACTTGCCGTCCGTCGTCTAAAGATTGTCAACGTCGACGCTGCCTTCAAAATGAGGAATACGAACAGAACCACAAAAACGACCAGGCTTGAGTACTGCACCGGGATGACCTCCGTGCTGAGCGACTGCAGCAGGCCGAGCCCGATTCCGGCGAGTAGGACTCTCCACGGCGGCGCCGAGGTTCCCGCGATAAATGCCACGATGAAGGCCGTGAAGATCGGTGTGTTTCCGATTGACGGATTTGCGGCGAGTTGCGCGGTCGTGAACGCGCCGGTCAGCCCCGAGATTGCTGAACCTACAGCGAACACCGCGCCAGTAACAAAACGCGGACGGATCCCAACTGCCTGGGCCATGATCACATTGCTCTGCACCGCGCGGACAGCGCGACCCCACGGGGTAAGCGAGCGGATAAGCGACAGTGCAAGAACGAGGACGAGCAAAGTGATTGTGATTATGAGATCGAGTTGAGTGATGTAGACCGAGCCGAAGTGGAAAGTTCTCAGCGGAACGAGCGGATAGTTAATACTCGGAGTGCTCTGGGCCCAGGCCAGAATGATCAGGTTCGTTCCGACGATCGTGAGGCCGAGGGAACTCACGAAGACAGGCAGCAATGCGGATCGACCGCCTCGATCTAGGGGACGATAAATGAAAAGCTCCATCCCGAGCCCCACGACTGCGGCAACGACGACTCCCGCGAGCAGTGAGACCCACGGAGACACGCCGGCATTCCGCACCAAGACTGCCGCAACATATCCAGCGAGCGTGAACGTCAGACCGTACGCGAAATGGAAGCGTCCGGTTACTCCGAGGATGAGAACCAATCCCACTCCGACCGTGCCCGCCATGACACCGGAGGTAATGCCGCTCAGAACGAGCTGAGCAAGGACATCGATATTCACATCGGACTCCTTCTCACTAGTCAGGGACGTTGAGTCGACTACAGACAGATGCGGCCCCTGGGGATAGGGGCCGCATTTGTCGGTAGTCACTCCACATGTCAGAGTGAAATTCGTTACTTAATTAGCTTGAAATTCTTTCCACCGATGTCGTACGTGGCGAGTACCTGCACGGTCGTTCCATTCCACTGGTATATACCGAGATGTCGAGACGTCGGCGTGTGCGTTGTCCTGTTGATCGTGAAACTTCCGACCGTGCTGCTGTTCCCGTACACGGTGGGGAAGGTTGGATCCGCCAGCAGCGCTAACCGCAACTGATTTGAGTTGTTCGGGTTGCCGTGCTTTGCCAAGACGCGCTGCACGAGCTTCCAGAATGCAATGACATCCTCGTACGAGTTGGCTGCGTAACTTGCCGGCACGGCCTCGCCTGGATAGGCCTTGGCGTAAGACTTTATGAAGTATTGGCCCCACGGGTTGTGAGCGATAACAGTACCGAAGTATTCGGTGCCGAACGTCCATCCGTCGAGGGCAGTCCCTGCAGCGGCAATCATGTCACCGTTAAGGTCGAACCCAATCGCAGGAATCGTGCTGCCCGAAGCTCGGAACTGCTTGTAGAAGACGCCTGGATCGGCTCCCGCCAAGGCGACGTACACGGCATCGGGCTTCTCCGCGTTGAGCTTGGTTATTTCCGACGAGTAGTCCGTCGTCCCGAATTGGACGCTGTCAAAACTCGCTAGCGTCAAGCCGTTCGCGGCCAGGGCCGTGTTTACAGCATTCTGCTCCGCCGCCGTTGACGCTGCACCGTAGTTGCCGGCCACAACTGCGACAGTCTTCACCGTTGGGTACTTCTGATGTAAATAGTCCATAATGCCGCCCTCAACATCAGAACCGTCGCGACCACGGGTTCCAAAGAACCACTTCTGGCCCGTGCCACCTCCTGGACTGGCGCCACCAATACCATCCATCGTAAGGATGTGATACTGGGCGATCCCGGGCAGAGCCGCGAGGCTACCTGCCCCGAACGATTCGATCATGATTGGCACGCCAGCCTGGCCGAGATTGCGAACGTTCTGCACCACAGCCTGCGGGTTGTCAGACTGATCGTCTTCGATTTGGAGTTTGAAGTTCGGGCCTCCCGCCGCTTTCACTTGCGCGATAGCAAGTTTGATCGCCTTAAGCGGCCCGAGGCCGTAGAAGGTTTGCGAACCAGTTAGCGGTAGATCGACCCCGAGTTTGATTGTCAGACCACCACCGAGGTGCTTCGGGTCGGCGCCCGTAAGCTTGCCAAGTACGGTGTTTGTGATCTTCGAGTGGGATGTTAATGCGCCCCCCGAACTGCTCCAACCGACCGCCGCGACAGACGTGAGCACCACTGCCACACTCGTTGCCGTCAGTCGTTTGAAATTTAATTTGTGCGTTACGTTCAAGACTCTCTACCCCCTCGGTTAATGGGACTGTGAACGCAAGTACGCGAAACAGGACCCCGTCGCGTTGAGACTATCCCCGAAACATTCCGATTGCAAGTAAAATATATTCTGATTGCAAGTATTATTTCCAGAGGCTTCAATCCGGCGGTCAAGTATTTATTGCAATTTTAAATGCAATGTGCAACAATATCGTTCATTGGACCTCACTAGCTGGTTCAACGACATCAATCGAAAGAGGAGGCCACCGTGGTCGAGAATAAGACCGAATACGAGTCCATCATTTATGACACGCCAGAGGAAGGCATCGCGCGAATTACCCTCAACCGTCCTGATCAGTCCAACGCGATGAGTCGTGGGCTCATTTCTGAGGTCTACCACGCGGCGCATTTCGCGGCCGACGACGACGATATTGCGGTGATCATTTACCGCGGAAACGGCAAGTCCTTCTGCGCGGGCCGTGACTTCAAAGAGGTCGCGAAGTTCGAGAAGGAGAACCACGACGGCACTGCGTCATGGCGCAACGGCGTGTGGTCCGGTTGGGGACAGGAGACGTGGCTGTCTCCAAAGGCGACCATCGCTCAGGTACACGGTTACGCGCTCGGCGGTGGCGAATGGCTCGCAGCGTTCTGCGACATCACCGTTGCATCCGACGATGCGATCCTCGGCTTCCCCGAGGGACGCTGGGGCATACTCTCTGGCGGATGGCACCACTGGAACTGGCTTATCGGCCCGAAGCAAGTTAAGGAGTACATCCTCACGGGACGTAACCTCACGGCGACCGAGGCATATGAGGCCGGCCTCGTGAATCACGTCGTTACGCGCGACGAGCTCGAAGAGAAGGTCATGGGCATCGCGCGCGACATCGTGGCGAACGAACGCCGCACCCCCGGCTTTGTCGAGTCAAACAAGGGCGCGATCAATGCCACTCAACGCGGTCTCACCAATGCCGCACTGCGCTTTTCGGCAGTGCCAACGCTCGGTGGCATGAAGTTGCAGCAGGCTGAGCGGCAGCTCGCTGAAAGCACGGCGGCATTCCAGGCGGAGTTCCAACGCACTGTCGCCGACGAGGGCATGGCTGCCGGGCTCGCTCTGATGCACAAGGGAAACGAGTCGCGATTCTGACGCTCCCTCTCTTTGAGCTGTAGACCGAAAGGAGTGGCCCCGCCTGCGGGCCACTCCTTTTTCGCATTGACCCGAGTCGGATCGAACCGCTCATTCGGTTGTCACTCTCAACTCGCGTTCGCCTTTGAAATGACGGCCTTCCGTCTACCGCCTTCGCCGGGTAACCCAGAGCACAGTCATCCTTCTCTTCGACAAAGGGCTTCGTCTTCAGGTAAGAAGCCGTGCGGGATTGGGCTCGACTCAGGTCGACATTCGCACGTCATCGCCACTCGCGCCAGAGGGGTATCCGCGCGGCACGAAGACGATGTTGCTGATCGATCAACGTGATGCCAATCACAATTCTGGCCGCGCACTTATCGTCATCTTCACGACGATCGCGAATACGGAACTTGCTGCTGGCAGTTCAGCGCCTCGGTCGTTGCCAAGAATGAGCTCGCTTCTAACGGGTTCTTTGGCGTAACGTTTGTCTGGATAAAGTCCGCGGAACAGATCCTCGAAAGCCTCAAACAACTTCTACAACGAACTACCGGCGCAGCACACTAGTAGAGAGGGATTGCAGAATTGCCCCGCAAAGTCACCGTGACATCGAAGAAACATGCCGCAGCGGTCATGCGTGAAATGACCACGTTCTTGCGACTGACCGCCGCCCTTGACCTTCATACAAACCAGGGGGTTCGCAATCTCGAGAACTCCACATTCAGCATTCTCGACCTTCTTGGGTCGACCGACAGCATGCGGCCGGGCCAGATTGCCATCGTGTTCAGACTTGGCCAGTCGACTATGACAAGGCACATCCAGGAGCTCGAGCGACTGGGGCTCGTTCAAAAGACGACCGATCCCATGGACCGCCGCGCGGTACTTGTAAGTCTTTCGAAATCCGGCCGCGAAGTATTGGCGGCGGAAACTGAGTTACGCCAGAATCGCCTCGCCAGAGAAATGGCCTCGTGGAGCGCGCATGAAAAGTCAGAGTTTGCGCGACTGCTGGCCTCTATCAATCAGAACATCGTCGCGCGCCGAGAGGCCGACGCCGTTTCGTCAGCCTAGGACTCGGAAGGTTAAGTAGCTCTCGCCCGCGTGGGGAAGGTTCCTCTGGAACTAGATGTATGATGCAAGCATTCAATTTCTTGCTCGGAATTCTGCAAGGAACCGTGAGTTGATCGTCGCGGTGAGCGCAAGGTAAAGAGGCCACGTCATGAGACAGGAACTCGTTTCAATTCAGGCCACGGATGGCGGGTGCCCAGTGCACGTGTTCACGCCGGAAGAGGGTATCCACCCAGCGGTGATCCTCTACATGGACGGGTTCGGCATCCGGCCAACCATCCTTCAAATGGCCGAGCGACTGGCCGAGCAGGGCTACGCAGTGTTCGTGCCCGACCTCTTCTATCGCGCTGGCGAGTACGGCCCACTTAATCCGAATGAGATATTCGCCGCTGGCGATGTCATGGGAACTATCGGCGAGCTCTTCGCATCGACCGATCCGCCTCGGGCTGCCGAGGACACTCGCGCGATATTGGACTACATCGACTCCCGCTCGGATGTTGACTCGAGCCTGATCGGAACGACCGGTTACTGCCTCGGCGGCGCGGTCTCCATGACCGTCGCGGGGACGTATCCCGATCGCATCAAAGCGGCCGCGAGCTTCCACGCCGGGGGCCTGGTAACGGACGAGCCAACCAGTCCTCATATTCTTGCACCGAACATCAGGGCTCGGGTCTACGTTGCCGGCGCCGATCACGATGCGAATTACACGTCCGAGAATGCTGAAGTATTCGACGCCGTGCTAAGCGAGGCAGGCGTTCGTCATCGTTGCGAAATCTACCCCGATGCCCGCCATGGTTTCACCATGACTGACTTCCCGGTCTATAACGAAGAAGCAGCCACCCGCCATTGGGACGAGCTTTTCGGGCTCTTCGGGAGCGAACTTCAGACCTCTTCGTGACTTCGATGCGAAGATCTCAAGCCGAAGCAGGATTATCTCACTAAGGAGACAAGGACCGGGCTCCAGGAAGTGCCGGGCCTCTCGAATGTGCTCCAAGGTGCGTGGACCCTGAAGGAACTCGGCGGCACACTTGATGTTCGCCGTACGGCGACTCCGACGCAAGCGTTGACCCAAGCAGCTGCCGCGCGCGAAGAATGAGACCCGATAGCTACGCGAATCGACCTAGAACCCGCGCCTTATTCCGGTCAAGCTGCATGCAAATTGGATGTATGCACAATGCAACTACATAAAGTATGCTCAGTTCGTTGCGGGTGGAAAGGGCCACTCAGAAGGCCGATCAACCTCGAGTCGACGATTTGGAGCGCACCATGACGTACGAAAAGATCATCCATGTACGACCGGTTACGGTCCCGGTCGTCGATGGTTACGTGGGACTCACGACCCGTGACTAACGCTCCCCGAGACCTCAGCCCATTTTTCCAGCCGCAGTCGATCGCGATCGTCGGCGCATCCGATCGGACCGTCCACTCCCGGACGGTCATTGCAAACCTCAAGGAGTCGTTCTCCGGAAACGTCTATCCGATCAACCCAGGACGCGACGAGGTCGCAGGGCTCAAATGCTACCCGTCTATTCGTGATCTTCCTGAAGTGCCGGACCTCGCGATGGTTCTGGTCGGGCGCGATGCGGTGCTGTCGGTCATCCGCGAATGCGGCGACGTTGGAGTTCGCGCTGCGATCATCAACGCTGATGGGTTCGCCGAGAGCACTTTGCCTGACGGCCGGGAGCTACAGGCCGAGCTTGTCAGGGTTGCGCGGCAGAGCGGCGTCCTCGTCCTTGGACCTAATGGTCTGGGCCTGGAAGATCTTTTGAACGGCACCCTGGTTTTCGCAGCCCCGATCACGGAGCCAATCAAGCAGGGCAGCCTCGCCGTCATCTCGCAGAGCGGTGGTAATTGTTGCGCGTTCGCGGAGTCGGCAATCGACCGTGGACTTGGACTCAGCCACCTAGTCTCCACAGGTAACGAAGCCGACGTCTCGCTGTCGGATGTGATCGACTATCTCATTGATGATCCGGGCGTCAGCTCGTTCTGCCTCTATATCGAGGCGATTCGGGACCCTGAGGCCTTCCTTCGAGCCGTAGAGCGGGCCAGAGACGCTGGCAAACCCGTTATTGCGATCAAGGTTGGCAAATCGGAACAGGGTCGCCAAGCAGCGATGGCTCACACCGGTGCCATCACCGGCTCGGAAGTGGCTATCGATGCGCTCTTCGAACGGGCGGGAGTCGAGCGCGCTTCAACGATTGATGAAGCGCTCGACCTCGCATCAGTGGTGTCCCAGGTTCCGCGCGACCTGTGGCCGAAGGGACCACGCACCGTCATATTCACGATGGGCGGCGGCGCCGCAAGCATCATCGCGGACGAGTCAGCAGGGACCTCACTTCAAGTGTCACCGTTGCCAGATGCGCTCAAGGCAGAACTAAGTTTGGGCATTCCAGAAGGCATCACCGTCAAGAACCCGATCGACGTGCCCGGCGTACACTTTGGCCGGAATCCGACCATCGTCATCGATTTCATGCGTAAGGCATTCGCAAACGGATACGACGCGGCGATCGTTGCGATGCCCCTACAGGGCGTCCTTCCACTTCTTAAGGACCTGAAGGGAGTGCAAGACGAGTTCGGTAAGCCCTTCGTCCTTGGAACACCCTCGCGTGCACGCGCGACCGAGGAGATTCGTTCCTTTGTCGAGGCGACGGGAATTCCGATTGTTCAGGGATTGAGGGAACCCCTGCGGGCGCTCGACGTTGCCTGGAACTTCCAACGGCGTGCATCTCGCACTTCGACTGCCGTGGAAGCGAGTCCCAAGGAACTCGCACAACTGCGCGCTGAAGTCGCCGCGGCGCAATTCGCCGGCGACGAGGCGCTCGGCCAGGCGATCGCTGAGCGCCTGCTAACCGCATACGGTGTCTCGTTCCCAGGAAGTGCGATTGTCGGCAGCGCAGACGAGGCAGTCACCACTGCGACGAATTTCGGCGGACCGGCAGCGATCAAATCAGCCGCGTCCGATATACATCACAAGACCGAAGCGGGGGGCGTGAAGTTAGGCATCGAAGGAGACGCCGCGGTCATCGAGGCATTCACCGAGATCACCGCCGCGACAGCAGGTCATCCAGACGGTGACAAAGTTCTCGTCCAGCAGATGATCCCCACCGGTCTCGAGCTAATCATCGGTGTGTCGAACAACGACGAGGGCTATCCACCTCTGATTGTCGCCGGTCTCGGCGGCATCTACGTCGAGTTGCTCCGGGACAGCGCAGCCAGAATTGCTCCAGTCTCGGTTGACGCAGCGAGGGACATGCTCCTTTCACTGCGCGGCGCGGACCTTCTGAATGGATTCCGCGGCGAAGTTGCCCGCGACATCGACGCGGCGGCGCGAGCTGTAAGCGGCGTCTCCCGGTTGGCTGCCGACTTCGCCGACCTGATCGCAGCGATCGACATCAATCCGCTGATCGTTGGGGCTGAGGGTCGTGGCGCGACGGCCGTCGACGCTCTGATGATCCTCGCCCAGCCAACCGCGTCGCACAGCTAAACCTGACACACAAGCACGTCCATCGAACCACACGCAACAGAAAGGGAACTCCGTGACACACCTGCAGGACTATCAAGACAAGTACGAGAACCTTCGGATCTCCCGGACCGATGGGGTGCTCGAGGTTACGTTGCACACGAACGGGAGCTCACTCGTTTGGAGCGCTCGCACACACGAGGAGTTTGGGGAGGCGTTTCGGGAGATCGCTTTGGACACCGACAACCGACTCATGATCCTCAAGGGCACCGGTGATGACTTCTGTGCGTCGGGTGACAGCGAGAGTTTCGCGAAGTCTCTTGCCACGCCCGCGGGCTGGGCACTCGTGTACTCCGAGGGTCGTCGACTCTACGAGAGCCTGCTCGATATCCCGTTCCCGATCATCGGCGTTATCAATGGTCCCGCGCACGCCCACGCCGCGCTGGCGCTCCTCTCCGACATCGTCATCGCCTCGGACACGGCAACCTTCTCGGACATGGGACATTTCAATGGTGGAATCGTGCCTGGCGATGGAGTTCACGTGCTGTGGCCACTCCTGCTCGGACCAAATCGGGGCCGGTACTTCCTTCTGACAGGCCAGGTCATCGACGCAAAAGCCGCCCTCGACCTCGGTCTGGTTGGCGAGGTGATGCCGGCGAGCAATCTCGACTCACGTGCCCACGAGCTCGCCGCGAAGATTGGTGCGGCACCGACCGTCACCCTCAGGCTGACCCGCGTGGCGATCGGACTCCAGCTTCGTCGGCTGTTCCATGAGGACCTCGGCTACGGACTCTCGCTCGAAGTGGTCAGCGCCCTCGCAGGCCAGAGTTGAAGGGTTCTCCGCCAGCCGCTCGTCCAAGGTCGGTTCTCTCGGTTCCGGCGAGCGAACCGCGGATGGTCGGCAAAGCATTGGAGAGTGCCGCCGACCGCGTGCTCCTAGACCTCGAAGACGCGGTTGACCCGTCGCGCAAGGATATTGCTCGAGCGTCGACCGTTGAGTTGCTGGGGAGTCTTGACGCGGACGCGCGCTCGAGGGTCAGCGTCCGCGTAAACGCGGTTGGCACCGGCTGGTCGCACAAGGACCTGATTGCGCTGGCGTCGACGTTGACACCGCCCGGCTCAATCGTGTTGCCGAAGGCCGAACCTCGTGGCGTCGCGTATGCGGAACGTCTCCTTTCTGACATCGATGCCGACCTGCAGCGAACACAGCCGGTGGACGGCCCAGCTCTCGAGCTGCTGATCGAGAGCGCTGAAGGTATTGCCTATGTTGGCAGCGCGTTTCGTGCTGAGCCACGCGTCTCGACACTCATACTCGGCTACGCCGACCTCGCCGCGTCGCTGGGCAGACCGGATGTCGGCCCACCGGACAGCTGGCTACCGATTCAACAGTCAGTAGTCACTGCCGCCCGTAGATCGAACATCGCGACCATCGATGGCCCGCACCTGGGAACAGCCGTCGACGATGATTTTCTCGCGACTGTGCGCCTCGCCTACCTTCTCGGCTTTGACGGGAAATGGGTCATCCATCCCAGGCAGATTGACTCAGTCAATGAGGCGTTCACGCCGTCGGCGAATCAGGTCGACTGGGCACACCAGGTCCTGGAGGCGCTCCAACACGGCTCCTCAGAACAACGCGGAGCCGTGCAGCTCAACGGCCAAATGTTGGACGAGGCGGTCGCGGTGGCCGCGCGACAACTTCTTACACGAGCAGGAGAATCGTAAATGACGGACACGGTAGTTGAAGGGCCATTCTTCGATGAACTCGTCGTTGGGGCTGAGTTTTCGACGGCGCCCGCGGTCACTCTCACTAGCGGCCTCGTTGCAACCCACCAGAGCATTGTTGGCGGCCGCTTCCGCCTGGCTCTTAGCCAGACCCTGTCGGCGGCCGTGACCGGAGACTCTCGGCCGCTCGCAGACCCCGCCCTAGTGTGGGACGTCGCAATCGGCCAGTCGACACTGGCCACCCACTTCGTACGTGCAAACCTCTACTACCGGGGGCTGGCGTTCCATCGTTTCCCAACCGTAGGGGACACGTTGCGCACCAACGCTGTGGTGGTCGCACTCAAGGAGAACCGCCGCCGCGAGGATCGTCCGGCGACCGGACTGGCTGCCCTGCGCATCACCACGACAGACCAGGACGAACGAACGGTTCTCGACTTTGTGCGATGTGCAATGCTGCCCGTGCGCCCTGGGGTCGCGTCAACAGGTCAGGACGACGACGTCGATGCCGTGGCGGCGCCGTCTGCCGCACCCAGTGTCGAACTACTGCTCACCGGCTGGAGGCATAGCGAGTACGCCGCCAGTATCCCGTCGTCGCAATCGTCGTACCAGGCGGGCGATAACTGGAGCATCGCCGCAGGCGACGTGGTGTCGAGCGCGCCGGAACTCGCGAGGCTCACCGGCAATGTGGCTCGGGTGCACCACGACGATTTCTCGGGCAGTCGACTCGTCTATGGCGGTCACACGATCGGTCTGGCGATGACCCAAACACTGCGTTGTCTTCCTCATCTCGTGAGCGTGCTGTCTTGGGAAGGGTGCGATCACATCGGGCCAGTTCACGAGGGCGACACCATTTTGAGCACTGTAGAACTGGAACGTGTTCACACCGTTGATGGCGGATGGAAGCTCCTGGACCTGCGAGTACGATCCACGGCACGCTCCGAACCTGGCGGTGAGTCGGTGCCGGTTTTGGATTGGCGATTTACCGCCATCGGGGCATGAGATTCTTCAGGACACGAACGGAACTAAAAGGAACCTGAAGCCTGTGCTGGACGTACATGTAACAACTTCGTTCGAATGAAGTTTCCTCGAGGAGTCCAATTGATTAGAAGAACGTTCTTGCCTTGATTTCGACTTCGCAATTTCAGTTGCGTGGCGGATGCCATGAGATCAATCGCGCGCGCTCCGTGCGTACATAGTCGTGTTGTACAAACCACCGCGCAGAATCGAAAAGTGCCTCGGCGGCGGGACGTGACGAGTAGCCAAGTTCGCTTCGAGCTCGCGCATCGTCGAATGTCATCGTCGTTGAAGCCATCTGCGCCGCTTCCAACGGGACACGTGGTTCTCGGCCAAGTACATCACCTTCGATGAAGCTGGATAGGTAACCGGCGATCATTGGCACAAACGAAGGGAATCGTCGCTCGGCCGGAGGCAAACCAGTCACTTGAGAGAGAATTCGCAACAGTCCGTCCATCGTGACGTTGTCGCCTCCGCAGATATAACTTCGGCCCTGTCGACCATGTTCGAGCGCCAGTAGATGACCCGCCGCAAGGTCATCGACGTGGGCGACGTTCATGGCGGTGTCGACGTAGCCCAGCATCCGTCCGTTCAGGTAATCAAGGACTACCTTCCCCGACGGCGTCGGTCTCTGGTCGAAAGGCCCGTGCGGCATGGTTGGCAGCACGAGAACCACGGGGGCACCTTGAGCGGCGAGACGCAGCACTTCGTGCTCCGCGACGTACTTCGTTTGCTTGTAATTGCCATAGAGGTGGGCGACGTCGGCGAAGTCGTCTTCATTTGACGGACGACCTTCTTTTGTCTTCCAGAGACCGAGCGTCGCGACGGTCGACGTGAAGACGATTCGCTCGACCCCGGCGTCCGTCGCCATGCGAATCACATTTTGACTACCGCGAACATTTACGTCGTAAAACGAACTGGCGTCCTTCGGCCAAAACCCAAATTTGGCGGCGAGATGGAAGCAATACTTCGCGCCGTCGAAGGCACCTCGCAGCTGATCCTCTTTGGTGATATCTACCTCTCGACGATCGACGTCAAGGCCGTCCAGGTTCGACGTCACCGCGCCGGGTTCGAGCAGCGCGAGGACGTCAACTTCTCGTGCGAGCAGAGCGCGCACGACAGCCGAACCGATGAAACCAGCCGCTCCGGTGACGACAACTCGGTCACCTTTACGGAGTTCGAAACTCACGTCTTGAACGTGGCGCGCTTACCCGGAGGGCTTCGTCGGAGCATGCCTTTGGTCATCGTCACGCCAAATTCGACCAGCGACGCCCCGCTTCGTTCGGCCTCACTCAACAGTTCGTCGAGGGCGTTAACAAAAAGATCGATCTCCGCCTCGCCCGCAATTAGCGGGGGCAACAGCTTGATCACGTTGATGTTGTCAGCAGCCACCTGGGTGAGGATTCGGTACCTATGGAACAGAGGAACGACCAGCGTCTGGGTGAACATCCCGGTTCGTGCGGTCTCTACCAGGCGCCAACGACGGCGCGCGCCGCGCGAATTGGGACGACCGAACTCGATGCCGATCATCTGACCTCGACCGCGAATAACGTGCAAGAACTCGTGTCGCGACGCGAGTTCTTCGAGTCGTACTCGCCAGACTTTGCCCATGGCGTCAGCGTGCTCGACGATTCGCTCGTCGTCGAAGACCGAAAGCGTGGCGAGTCCCGCGACCATGGCCATCGGATTGTTCTTGAACGTCGTCGAATGCACCATCGCGCGGTCCATGGAACTGTAGGTACCGCGAAGGATCTTGTCGCTCGTCAACATCGCCCCGACTGGGATGAATCCGCCCGAAAGGGCTTTGGAGATCGTGATGATGTCGGGCGTCAGGTCGTAGTGCTCGAAGGCGTAAAACGAGCCGGTCCGGCCAAGGCCCGTTTGCACTTCGTCGCAGATGAAGAGCGCACCGGCGCCGTGCACCGCGGCCTCGAGTTCGCGCCATCGCCCCGCGTCGAGTTCGTAGACGCCCTTACCCTGGATCGGTTCGACAATGAAGGCCGCCACGTCGCCACGCTTGAGTTCGCGAATCAACGAGTCGAGATCGCCAAAGGGAATCTCGGTCGTGTCGACCATGAGTGGCCCGAAGCCCTGGCGAAAGTCCGCCGAGCCGTTCACCGCCAACGCGCCCATCGTGAGACCGTGGTACGCGTGGCTGTGGTACAGGATCCGGCGGCGCCCGGTGCTCGCGCGAGCGAATTTGATAGCGGCTTCCACGGCCTCGGCTCCTGAGTTGCAGAAGAACAGTCGTTCGATCTGTTTCGGACTGCGCGTGATGAGCTTCTCGGCGAGCAGCCCCGGTAGTAGTGCGCAGTCCATCTGGACCATGCCCGGTAGGTCTGCGTCAAGGGCCTGGTGAAGCGCGTCTTTGATCACCGGATGCGACCTACCGAGTGCGAAGACACCGAAGCCGCTCAGCATGTCGAGGTAGCGATTGTCCTCATCGTCAATGAGATAGCAGCCCTCGCCGTGCTCATAGAACCGATCGAATCCGAGTGTCGTCACCACTTTGGTGAGCTGCGGGTTGAGGTACTGGGCGTGCAAGGCGAAGTTTTCGCCGTGTCGTTCTTCCATCAGTTTCGCTAAATCGAAGGTCATAGATCCCGCCAACCCTCAAATCTAATAGGGGGCCAACGCCCGTCGTCAGGAACTAACTGTGTCGAGAGTGCGTTGAAGTCATGCAACGTAGCCAACTGAGAAAACTTTCATCAAATGCCGACGCCATCCCTTCAGTGAGACCACTGCGTTCTAGGGTGGAGAGTGGGGAAACCTCCTCAATGACCTGGAGGTCGCTCTATGAATCGTCCCTCAAAGATAACCACGTCGGTCGTCGCGTCCCTAATGATCGCTGGCACCATCGCTGGAGTTGCAGCAGCAAGTGTCCACTCCCGGCCCACCGCTTTCTACGGGTGCGAGAGCGCCACCGGTTCGGTCAGCGAAATCAGCACTTCTTCGCACCTTCGGTGCCCGGGAGCGACCAGGGTTCACTGGAATGCGACTGGACCCCGCGGCGCGATCGGTGCAACGGGAAGCATAGGAGCGACCGGCGCAGCCGGGTTAGCGGGAGCCACGGGAGCGGCCGGCGCTGTCGGACCCCAAGGTGCCCCTGGTGCGGCGGGCGCACCTGGCGTACCCGGCACACGCGGTTCGCTATGGTCGACCGGAAGTGGCGCGCCAACGGCGACTGGACTGAACGGCGACCTCTACCTCGACACCTCGACCGGCAACGTGTATGAATTGGTCTCGGGAACGTGGACCATGGAATCGAACATCACTGGTCCGCAAGGTCCTAATGGCGTAGTCCTCGACTGCACGCTGACTCCATACCCGGGCATCGACCTGGCCGGTTGTTCATTGTTCAGTCTCGACAATACCGACTACTCAGATGCAAATCTCAGTGGCGCGTCGATGATATTCGGCATCATTGATGGCGACAATTTCACGAACGCAAACCTCTCTGGTGCAAATTTTCAATTCGTACTCAACGGTGTGGCTCCGGCGAACTTCACTAACGCCAACCTCACCGGAGCGAACTTGCTCGACGCCTTTTTGGTATCTTCAAACTTCACGAACGCAAACCTCTCTGGTACAAACTTCAGCGGTGCTATTGGGCTCGGAGCAACGGGACTGTCGACTGCGCTGTACAACAACACCACCTGCCCTGACGGGACCGTCGTGAGTTCGCCTCTCACGTGTGCTGGTCACGGGTTCTGATCAATCTGTCCCATCACCGGGGACTTTGGGAATGTGGCTCCGAGCGAGAAACGGAGCCAAGTCGACAGCTCGGTGTGGTTACGAAGAAATAAAGCCGACCGAGTGCTCAGTCAGGACCTGGATCAGATGACCGGTGACATCCCACCGTCAATACTGATGCCCACACCGGTCACGTAACTCGCCCTGGGCGACAACAAGAATGTTGCGAGATCGGCGAATTCCTCTGCTCGACCAATCCGGCCCAGCGGAATCTTCGCATTGGTCGCCATCGTTACGTAGAACTCCTCGAGCGGCACGTTCGCATCGGCGGCGCGACGTACCCACTGGCCCGACTCAATCAAGCCGATCAGAATCGCGTTTACCCGAATGCCGCGCGGACCGACTTCGTTGGCAAGCGCCTTGGTGAACGCGAGGCCGGCAGCACGAGACGCCGACGTCGGTGCCGAATTGGCCAGGGGTGTCCTAGCACCCGTTGCGAGGACATTGACGATCGCACCCTGCGTTGTTTCCAGCGCTGGTAGAACTTGGCGACAGACGTGCAGCGCGGCGATGACTTTCAGCTCGTAGTCGCTTCGCCACTCGTCATCGTCCGAGGTCGCGATCAGAGTGCCCGCACTGCGGCCAGCGTTATTCACTGCGCCGTCGAGTCGCCCGAATCGCGTGAGCGCAGCGCTGATGAATTCGTCGACCTGGTCACCGTGGGTGACGTCGGTCTTGGAGCACAACGCGTCGAGTCCCAACAGCACCTGCGCCCGGTCGATCCGGTCCTGGTCGCGGCCACACACGGCAACCAGCGCTCCTTCGGCGACGAGACGTTGCGCAAGTGCCAGACCGAGACCATCGGTGCCGCCGGTAATGAGAAATGCCCTGTCTTGAATTTCGAGGTCCATGAATGCATCCTAGGAATTAACTCGCGGCAATCTTCCGTGTGTACAGAGGTGTCATTCAATCATGAGAACTATTCTGAGGTGATGTCGGACATTTCTGAGAGTGCGACACCTGGATCAACCCGATTGATTCGCTGCGCTCTTGGCGCATCGATCCTCATGGGTTCATTGCTCGTCAGTGGCGTCGCTAGTGCCTCAAATGTAGTGTTGCCGGCGTTCACTTCAAGTGTCGCATCCGTCAGCGCCGCGCAACTCGGCAAGACGTGGCGTCCGGGCTGCCCGGTCGGTCCGAGTCAACTTCGGCTGTTGCACCTTCGCTACCTCGGCTCCGACGGACACTCGCGCGTCGGGACGATGGTCGTCAACGCGTCAGTCGCCACGTCCGTGGTGAAAGTCTTCGCGACGCTCTACGAGAAGCGATTCCCAATTCATCTGATGGTGCCGGAGTCAAACTTCCAGGGTAAGGACCCGGTCTCCATGGCAGCGGATAACACGTCAGGTTTCAATTGTCGCTACGCCGTCGCCACGGGACCCAAGCAGTGGTCCGTCCACGCCTACGGCGAGGCGATCGACGTCAACCCGGTTCAGAATCCTTACGTCTTCAACGGCGTCGCACAACCCGTGGCGGGTAAGTCGTACATCAATCGAAGTGACGTGCGCCCAGGTATGGCCGAACTCGGCGGCGTGCTCAATGATGCGTTCGCTTCCGTAGGGTGGTTTTGGGGAGGACGATGGAGCGCATCACCGGACTATCAGCACTTCTCACTCACCGGCGGTTGAGGCGAGCCCTCGCCTTCTCGAGCGTTCTGCTCATCACGGCGATGATCGCGCCGCTGTCGTCGAGCCCCGCGGGAGCTCTGGAGCAACGGTTGGCGTCATGCAGTACCGCTGCCGACTCCGTTACGGGCGCAGCGAACACGGGACAGTTAATCACCGTCGTCGCCCCAACATCGAGTTCCGAAACAGCGACGCTGGAGTTCTATGTTCGTCAGGGAGGTTGTTTCCGTTTGGCCGACGGTCCGTACGCGGCGCACGTCGGACGCAACGGTCTCTCGCCGCATCACCACGAGGGCGACGACACCACGCCCATTGGGCTTTTCGCCATTCAGTCAACGATGTACGGCGTACTGCCGAATCCCGGAGTCGCCTATGGATACCACCGCCTCGTCTGCGGCGACTGGTGGGATGAACAATCAACGTCGCCGCTTTATAACCACTTTGTTCACGTGACCTGCGGCACGACACCCAATTTTGATGGCGGCTCCGAAGCCCTTTGGGACACCGTGCCCTCCTACGACTACTTCGCGGTCATCGCCTACAACCGACACCCGATCGTGCCAGGACGTGGATCGGCCATCTTTCTCCACGTTTCCGACGGTCGAGCCACCACCGGATGCGTAAGTATCCCTGCGTCGGATCTAGTTCCAATCCTTCGAGCGCTTAAGCCGAACCTCAACCCATTGATCGACATCACCACGAGTCAAGCGCTGGCTTCATGACGTTGGCTCAGCGTCAGGTTCGTCGGCCACGAATCAAGCCAAATGGCTGGCAAAGCTCGACGGAGTCAGTGCGACGAATTCTGAGACAAACCTGACCGCTAGATCCTTCGGGTTTTCATCTGAGGTCTCGATCTCAAGGTCGTAGGAAAGACCCTCGTACACCGCCGCATAGTACGAGGCGGGTAATTCGATTGGGCCGTGCCGGCGATCAGTCCGACTCGCCTCACGTTCAATTGCCGTTTCAAGGCGACACTTCATTCCGATCAGAAGAAGCGGCAATGAACCAAAGGTTGATTCGTAGAGAGAACGACGAGCAGGGGTGATGACGGCTTCAGCCAGCACGTCATTCCCCGCGAGCGCCAATTCCCGTAGGGCGCCCACATATCCAGCTAACAAGCGATTGAACAGATCTCCTTCGTCGTCATCCCAGAAGCTTGTGGGGTATCCCGATCGAAAGTCGTCGAGCGAAAGATGGAACCACGGAGTCGTCAGCTCATGTTGCAGGGAATTGACGAGGCTGGATTTTCCCGAGCTCGGCGGACCGTTGAAGAGCGCCACCCGTCCGGTGAATGTATCCGGCAAGGACATCGCTCCCATGCGTTCGCATGCTATTTCATCGTTCACCACTCACTTCGAGTAGTTGGCGACAGAATGTACGAGTGACGAGCACCAATGGCACAGTGCGCCGCGCAACGCGTGCAGACCTGGAGGCGGTGCTGGCGCTCGACCTCAGTTCACCGGTCGATCACAGCCATGCAGAACTCTTGACCACGCGAGTGGAATCCGGCGAAGTTCTCATCTTCGAAAATGATGCTCAACTTTTGGGTTTCGCGATAGTCGCAGCGCGCTCGTTCTTTGGGTTCGATTTCGTCGAGTTGTTGAGCGTGGCCGAGCGTGTTCGTCGGATGGGTGTCGGCAGTTCCTTGCTCAGCGAGGCTGCCGCCCAATCATCAACCGATCGGGTTTTCATTTCAACGAACAAATCGAATCGTCCGATGATCGCCTTATTGGAGAATGCCGCGTGGCTCTTCAGTGGAAAGCTCGAAGGTATCGATGAAGGAGATCCCGAGTTGATCTATTACAAGGATGTGCGATGAAACTCCCAGAGGGGCCCGAAGCGCAGGCTTGGTCGCTCACCGATGAGTTCTCCTCGCGAAAGATCGCATATCTGCGTGATACGCAGTACGCGACGACGGCCAAATTCGACGCCCGTGTCGCGTTGCACGTCAAGTACACCGAGGCGACACGGTCTTGGTTCGACTGGCTGGTTGATCAGATCGAATGGGTCGAGTTTCATGACATCCTCGAAGTCGGTTGCGGCACCGGACTTCTATGGGAACACGTTCCCAGTTCGCTCACGCACGACCACGACATCACGTTGATCGATCTCTCACAGACAATGATGGAAACCGCCGCCGCTCAAGCCACGTCACGCGGTCATACCGTGCGCGCGCTCACAGGCGATGTCCACGATCTGCCTTTCGAGGACGACTCGTTCGACCTGGTGATCGCCAATCACATGCTGTATCACTCACCGGCGCCCGCAATTGCGATCAAAGAGATCGCTCGAGTGCTTCGACCAGGAGGAACCCTCGTGGCGGCCACCAATGGTCCCAAGCATCTCGCAGAACTTCACGACATCGAGTTAGCGGTGTTCGGCCCGAGCGATGAACGCTATGACAACGTCAAGGTATTCGGCTCGATCAGTGGTCTGCCCTTGCTCCAAGAACAGTTCGCATCTGTCGAATGGCGTAGTCACGACGACCGGCTTTTGTGTACCGATCCAGATGACGTGCTCGCGTATCTCACCTCCATGAAACCGGGCTCTGACGCTTCTGAAAGCCAGCTCGCTGAATTGAACGCTCAAATTCGTCGAGGAATTGCGCAAGGCAACGGAGTGTTCGAAGTCGCCAAGGAATCGGGCGTGTTCATCGCTCGGATGCCTTTGAAGGCTTGACGACAACCGAACCTCTTATATATGGCGATGTACTGTCGATTAGTGAGGGGGCAGAGAATGCTGGCGACCAATTATGGCGGTGTGGGCTCCCTGGTCTTGACGCTCCTGCTTGTGGTCGCGCCGCTCACCGCCATAATCAGCGCGCTCGTCACTCCGTCGGCAACATTCCGCGCGGCAAATAGCAACAAGCTGCTCTGGGTACTACTGCCGTGGTTCTTCGGGTTCATCGCCGCTGCCTGTTACTGGGGGTTCGTCTACCCTCGGCTGAAGGCTGTCAAGAACCGATAGTCCTAGGTCAAATTTCGGCCAGAGTCAGCCGATTTGGGTCGTCGAATCCATTGCCAACGCGAATACACCGCCGTTACGATGAGGCCATGACACCCTACGAACCATCACCCGACCGCTACGGCTCAATGCAATACCGACGTTGTGGTCGCAGCGGTATCCAGCTCCCCGCTGTCTGCCTCGGACTCTGGCAGAACTTCGGCGACGACCGTACGATCGATTTGTCACGTGCGATGTTGCGTCGTGCGTTCGACCGCGGCGTCACGCACTTCGACCTCGCGAACAACTACGGACCGCCCTATGGCAGTGCCGAGATCAATTTCGGCCGCATCCTGCGCGAGGACTTCTCGTCGCTTCGCGACGAACTCATCATCTCGACAAAGGCCGGCTGGGACATGTGGCCCGGACCCTACGGTGATCTGGGATCTCGCAAGTATCTGCTCGCCAGTCTCGATCAGAGCCTCAAGCGAATGGGTCTGGACTACGTAGATATCTTCTATCACCACCACTACGACCCAACGACACCCATGGAAGAGACGCTCGGCGCCCTCGACAGCGCGGTTCGCCAGGGCAAGGCGCTCTATGTCGGCATCTCTTCGTACTCTGATGAGCGCACGAAGGAAGCAATCGACATCCTTCGAGGCCTCGGTACGCCGCTGTTGATCCATCAGCCGTCGTACTCGTTGCTGAATCGCTGGATCGAGGCCAAACTTCTCGACGTGCTCGAGGAACAAGGCGTCGGTTGCATCGCCTTCTCTCCTCTGGGTCAGGGTCTACTCACCGAGCGTTATCTCAACGGTGTCGCCAGCGACTCACGCGCGGCGAAGAACGATTCGTCGCTGAACAGCGGAATGTTGAACGAAGAGAACCTCGCTCGAGTGCGCGGGCTCGCCGAAATCGCGCACGAGCGCGGACAGAAAATGTCGCAGATGGCCATCGCGTGGGCACTGCGCAGTCCCGTGGTCACTGCAGTTCTGTTGGGCGCGAGCAGCGTCGAACAACTCGACGAGAACCTCGATGCTCTCAACAACCTGGATTTCACCGACGAAGAGTTGAAGCGGATCGACGAGTTCGCGGTCGATAGCGGCATCGACCTCTGGCGTCGGCCGGCTACTGAGTAGTCAACCTCTCTCGATCAAGAAATGCTGCGAGCTTTAGAGAAGTTCTTCCATCTGCGTGAGTTCCAGTTGCTGTGCGATGCGGTCCAATTTGTCAGGCATCTTGAAGTACGGCGCACCCTTGTACCAGTACCAGGCCATCGGAATCAGCCCGAGGGCCATGGAACCGAGACCGACTATCAACTCCACGTTGTTCAGACCCGGTATTGCCTTGATGAACAGATACGACATGAACACCGCACCGAGCAGCGGCCAGAGCCCGACGAAGATGAAGTTGTTGATCGAATTGAACAGTTGACGACGGTACAGAATCACGACGGAGAATCCGGCGAGTCCGTAGTAGATGCAGATCTGGATGGCGATGGCGTTGTAGCCGTCGACCAATATGTTGCTGACCGACCCGACGTATTGACTCAATACGAAGAGCAACAGCGACAGTACCGTGACCACGACCGTCGCCACGAAGGGGGTCTTGCGCGTACGGTGTGTCGTGCCGAGGGCGGCCGGCAGCGTCTTGTCGCGACCCATCGTGAACAGCGTCCTCGTCACTTGGATGAGCGTCGTTTCGAGCGTGGCGATCGTTGAGAGGAGCAATGCGACGATGAGCAGCTTGCCGCCGAACCCGTGCCACGCCGCTTGACCGAGGTTGTACATGAAGTCGGCGACGTTGCTGGAATTGGCCAGCGTGCTGGGCTTCAAGGTCATGTTCGAAGCGACGGTGAATACTTCGAAGAGCAAGAAGACGACGAACGTACCGAGCAGTCCCCCGAGACCGGAGGTCCGTTTCGCGTTCTTGGTCTCCTCATTGAGGTTGGCGGTGACGTCCCATCCCCAGTAATAGAAGGCAGCGATCAACGCACCAGCGACGAAGTCTGACGAGTGATGTTGGTTGAAGACCGAAAGCGAGAACCAGTGCCACGAGAAGGCGGTCACATGGTGAGCATGAAAGATCACTAATCCGGCGAACAAGACGAGGAGGAGCACCTCGACCGAGGACATGATGATCTGCACTTTGACGGTCACCGTCACACCGAGCGCCACGGCCGCCACCATGGCAAAGAAGAAGATCGCGCCGAATATGGTGACCGGGCCGGTCTGCTTATAGAGCGTCGTGGAAAAGAGCCTCAGCACGCTGGATCCGGCCGGGAACGTCGCGATCACCATGAATATCAAGGCCGACACGATGAGCGCCCAACCGGAGAGGTAGCCCAGGATGGGGTGAATCGCGCGACGCACCCACGAGTACGCGGCACCGGCGTGGTCGTCATCTCGACTCAGATACATGAAGGCCCAGACGATGCCGAACATGAAGAATCCGCAGTAAAGGAGCGCGGCAGGACCGCCGTAGGCAACGGTGGCGAAGAGTACGCCGGTGGTGGCTCCGATCGAATAGGCGGGCGCCGAGCCGGCGATGCCCATGATCATCGAGTCGAAGAGTCCGAGGACGCCTCCCCTCAGTCGATTCGGGGCCGAGGCATCCTCGTTGCGCTCCACGACATCGGTCATGCCTACCTCTTTCTGGTGAGATATCGCCCTGTTCAATCAATGGCTAAGGAAATGTAACATGCGACCCCATTCGAAACCTGCGTCTTCGCGCAGTTGTTTCGGACCTCTCGAACGCGTCAGCTCAGATTCCTGGTCGCCATCGTCAAGAACACTAAATTTGAAGCGCGTCGTTGGAACCCAGGATCGACGTCCCGAGCGAAAGCATGACTGCGTGCCAGCCTTCAAACGATTCGACCTCGAGGGCGAGTCCGATCAACCGATCATCACCGACGAAGAAATGAAGCGCCGCTGGGCGGCCTTTCACATGGACATGCATTTGATGTCAGGTCATCGGTGGCAACGCATCCTCGGTGAGCTGTTAGGTGAAGACACGCGGCGATACCGTGCGGCGCGAGTTATGGGACGACCGATCCTGCAGCTCATTCGTCGACTGCGAAAGTCGCGACGCGGTGAAGAGCCAGTGAAGGCCACGGCCCAATTCTCGACTGCACCGCGTCCGGAGGATAAATCGCAGGTTTTTCCGAAGAACTACTCCCCCAAGACCGCCTACAGGTTCATCAATCTCGCTTCGTACGAAATTTCGATCGACGACGTGACGACCGTCGAGGTCGACGAGCAGTTGCCCGCGTCGGTCGCCGTGGCCGCGGCCAACGCCGCGTTGGCGACGACGAAGACTTGGATCTTCCTGTGCGACACCACGAGCCCCCAAGACGAACGTACGACCACGATTCGCGCGCTCTTGAATTTCGCCACTGAGAACGACGACGTCGTCTTCAGCGACGAAAACGGATCCAATATGTTCGCGCCGCTCTTCAAGTTCCCCGCCGTTCCTCCACATACATTGCTCAGCTACAACCTTGTTGGACGGCCGGCGCTGTTGCGCGTTGAGACGCTCCGACGAATCGACGGATTCCACGACGTCGCCGGGTGGGCTTTCGAACACGACGCCTACCTTCGCCTGGTCGAGGCGAATGCGACCTTTCACCACGTCAATCTGGTCTTGCCCGCGGCGCGACCGGCCATCGCTTTCGAGCCCGAACACATCGACGCCGACACGGTTCGCGTGACGGAGATGGCCCTGGCGCGCCGAGGGTGGCAGGGCGTCGTCGAGCCGGGTCGATTGGCGGGACTGGCGCACTGGAAGCTCGACACGCCCGACCCGCAGCCGTCAATCGACATCATCATCCCGACTCGTGACCGCATCGACCTCGTGCGCCCCTGCATCGAGTCCCTCGAGGACAAGACGACGTATCGAAACTGGGACATCATCCTGCTCGACAACGACTCGGTCGAGCCGGAATCGTTGGAGTACTTCGCCCAGTCGAAGTACCGGGTAGTGCCCTGTCCCGGACCATTCAATTACGCCAAGATCGTCAATCGCGGCGTGCAGCACTCCAGCGCCGACTTCGTGGTGACGCTCAACAACGACACGATTCTGATCACACCCGATTGGTTGGAGCGGATGGTGTCACTGGCGGCGTTACCCGACGTGGCCATCGTCGGGGCGTGCATCTTCGATCAACACGGTCACCGTGAGCACGAGAGCATCGTCGTCTCGCCCTATCCGCAGCACCTGCGCACGGACTCGAACTATCCGCACGTCGATCAGTTCTCCTTGTCGACGCGCGACGTCGCCGCCGTAACCGGCGCCGTGCAGATGACGCGTCGCGAATTCTGGGATTCCTTCGATGGCATGGACGAGCGCTTGGCGGTCACCATGAACGACGTCGACCTGTGCTTTCGCGTCCAGAGCGACACGAGCTTCGTGGTGTACACGCCGGACGTGCAATTCATTCACCACGTGAGCTCTTCGCGGGGCTCGCTCGATCCCCTCGAAGACCGCAACCGATTCATCCGACGCTGGGATATCTTCGGCACATTCAAGGACCCGTTCTTCCCGCCGGCGTTGCTGTTGCTCGGCGAGGAAATGTACTACTTGCCGCGCTGAGGTCACCCAACGAGAAACATCGATTCTTGTAGCCTGAGTTGGTGACGTCAGCGTGGAAACGGTTCCTCACCTTCTACCGCCGCCTTCCTCCCTCCACCAGCGCCCTGCTCCTGATCCTTTTCGCGGTCCTGATCGGCAACGCCCTGTACCTGATCGGCGAGTCCAACATCGACCCGATCTCCTGGACCGCCAGCATCTCGACCATCGTCTGTCACATCACCTGCGGGCGTCCGATGATCGATCCGAACGTCGGCTTCATCACCCAACCCCTCGGTCATCTCTCGGCGATGGACCTTTTACACGGTCACCTACCGTGGTGGAACTACTTCGAGGGTCTGGGACAACCGTTGGCCGGCGAGATGCAGGCCGCGTCGCTCTTCCCGCTCACCTTGCTGTTCGCCTTTCCCGCCGGTCTCCTCTGGTTTCACATCTGTCTCGAATTGATCGCCGGCTTCTCGACGTATTTCCTCACCAAGCGTCTCGGCGTGCCGATGATCTTCGCCACCGCCGCCGGATGTCTCTTCGCGTTGAACGGCACCTTCGCCTGGGTCGGCAACGCCGTCTTGAACCCCATCGCCTTCTTGCCCCTATTGCTGCTCGGTATCGAGATGATCTACGACTCGACCCAGACGAAGAACAACCGAGGCTGGTACGTGGCGGCGATCGCCGTCGCCTTGGCCTTCTATGCCGGTTTCCCCGAGGTCGCCTACTTCAACGGACTCTTCGCCATTGGATGGGCCGCCACCCGCCTCTTCTCGATGCCGCGCGAGTCGAGACTTCGAGCCGTTGGCCGCCTCGGCATTGGAGGCGGCATCGGTCTCTTGTTGTCACTGCCGATACTGATTCCCTTTGCGGACTTTTACAAAGTCGCGAACTTGGGTCACCACACCGCGGCGATTGACGGCACCGCACACATCTCGATTCACGCCGTCCAGATGTTCTTCGACCCCTACGTCCACGGCACGCTCTTCACGAATCTCGCTGTCGCCAGTGTCTGGGGCGGGATCGGTGGATACTTCACGGCGAGTGTCGGGGCGCTGGCGCTCTTAGGTCTGTTCGGCAAGCGTCTTCGGCCGCTGCGTATCTACCTCTTCGCCTGGACCGTCATCGGACTCTGCGGCGCGTGGAACTTCTTGGAACTTCGCAAGGTCTGGAATCTGATTCCACTCATCGAGAACGTGTCCTTCGGCCGTTACATCATGTCAAGCTGTGAACTGTCATTCATCGTCCTGGCGGCCTTCGGTCTCATGGACCTGGCCGAGAGCGCCAAGGCCAAACGACTGTTCACGGTGACGACGTCGGTCATGTTGCTCGGGCTCATCTGGATCGTGCTGGCCGCCAGTTCGCTCAACAACGGCGTCGTCTACAGTCACCGCGCACGGATCATCTATGCCTTCCTCGACGCGATCCCCTTCATCGCGATCATCGCGTTGCTGGTACTCGGACGCCTGACGAAGTTCAAGATCGTGCCGCTACTCGTCGCCTTGGTATTGGTCGCGGAGTCGCTCTTGCTCTTCGGCGTGCCGTCGGGTACGTCGGCCAAATACATCTATATCGATCAAGGACCGATCACGTTCCTGAAGACACATCAAGGTGAAGACCGTTTCCTCGACTTCGCGGTCATCACTCCCAACTGGGGATCGCAGTTCGGGCTGAATGAACTCAACGCGATCGACTTGCCGTTCCCCGAGAAGTTCTCCAGTTTGATTGAACGACAGCTCTATCCGGGCCTTACGCCGTCGAACCAGTTCGTGATCCACAACGGCATCGTCGGCTTGACCGCGCAGGAGAACGAACTCGTCACTCACTTCCAGAATTACGAGAACGCGTCGGTCAAGTACCTAGTGATGTCGACGGCCTTGCCGATCCTTCCGGCCCTGACAAACCTTGGTGTGAAACTCGCGTTCCACGACGCGAAGGTCAACATCTATCAGATGCCCAGCCCGCGGGCCTTCTTCTCGACGATGTCGCCGTCGTGCACGGTCACCAGCACGAACGTCAACAAAGCGACCGTGAACTGTCCGAGCGGTGGCTCCACGCTCGTGCGGACCGAGCTCATGATGGCTGGTTGGAAGGCGTTCGTGAACGGCAAAGCCGTCACGATTCATGCGCAGAGCGGCGTTTACCAGACCATCAAGGTTCCCTCTGGTACGTCGACCGTCACGTACAGCTTCTTGCCGCCGCACGAGAAGTACGCCGTACTCCTCGCCTTGCTCGCGGCGCTCTTCCTCATCGGCGTTTGGGTCTACGAGCGGCGTTACCTCATGCGCGAACGAATCCCCTAAAGGTTTCGTGGACTTCGTCACCATCTACGGCGTCATCGCCCTCACATTCATGATGGGAATGTACGCCCTCGAACCCCGAGGTCGACGCTTCGTCATTCTCTTCGCTCTCGGCTGTGTGCTCTCCAGCGTCTATGGATTCGCCAGTGGCGCCTGGCCATTCGGTGTCGTGGAAGCGATCTGGTGCTTCATCGCGATTCGTCGGGCACAACAACTTCACTGAGGCGTCTGCGCGCCGAGCGTTCGGCTCTTCAAGGATTCCAGGGGCAATTACGCAACAACCTGTTGCGCAATTGCCTTTCCGAAGATCCGGTCGAATTCTGCCAAGCCATATCGCCCGTGCTCTGGGCTACCTTTCAAAGAGTGACGGGCCGAATGTGAAATCGGGACTGAAAGGAAACGAGAGGCGATGACCAACCGAGTCGACGAAATCGACCTCTCCCTGAAACTGGATAAAGACAAGTCCATCGACCGCGTCGCCGCGGCCCAGCATCGACTCACGCAGTTACGACTCTTCACGGCCGGTTTGCTGCAGCCCGATGTCGTTGCCCCGGGCCTCGTGGTGCTCTTCGAGGGATTCGACGCCGCCGGCAAAGGTGGTGCGATTCGTCGCCTGACGGCCAGCATGGACCCCCGTCACGTACGCGTGGTGCCCATCGGTCCGCCCACTCCCGAAGAACTTCGCCACAACTTCCTCTGGCGATTCCAGTCATACATACCGGGCACTGGTGGCATGACCGTCTATGACCGCTCGTGGTACGGACGACTGCTCGTCGAACGAGTGGAGGGCCTCATCGACAAAGCCACCGTCAAACGCTCGGGACAAGAGATCGTCGAGTTCGAACGCCTCCTCGTCGATAACGGCGTCACCCTGGTGAAGTTCTGGCTCCACATCTCGGACGAAGAACAGCTAAAGCGGTTCAAGGACCGTGAAAGCGATCCGCTCAAACAATGGAAACTCACTCCTGACGACTGGCGCAACCGCGAGAAACGATCGGCGTACTTGGACGCCCTCGAAGACATGGTCGAGATGACCGATCAGTCGCACGCGCACTGGGATCTCATTCCCGCCGAGTCCAAGCACTTCGCGCGAGTCGCCGTCCTCGAGACTTTGATCGATCGTTGGGTCCACGACCTTGAACGTCGTGGTCTCAAGGTTCCCAAGCCCCGTGCAGGCGATTACCTGAGTTAGTCCTTGTAATAGCCTGATCACCAAAATCGAAAGAGAGCTCGATGTCGAAACTGCTGGTGCGTAATTTCTCTGTATCACTCGACGGCTTCGGAGCCGGGGCCGATCAGACACTCGAAAATCCATTGGGCATCGGCGGCGGCGCGCTCCACGAGTGGATCTTCGCCACTCGCAGCGGGCGACGAATGATTGGCGAAGAAGGCGGAAGCGAAGGGCTTGATGACGGTTTCTTCGAGAGTCGCGATACCGACGTGGGAGCCACCATTATGGGCCGCAACATGTTCGGACCGATTCGCGGACCCTGGGGGGACGACGAATGGACCGGTTGGTGGGGCGACGATCCTCCCTTTCACCATTCAGTATTCGTGCTCACTCACCACTCGAGACCGCCACTTGAAATGGAGGGAGGAACGACGTTCTATTTCGTCAACAGCGGGATTGAAGATACCCTCGGCGCAGCCCGCGAAGCGGCCGGCGATGCCGATGTCCTCGTCGGCGGCGGTGCGTCCACCATCCGGCAATACCTCGCTGCGGGACTCATCGACGACATGCAACTCGCGATTGTGCCGGTCTTGCTCGGTAGCGGTGAACGCCTCTTCGAGAACCTCGGCCCCAGCATTGGCGATTACAAGTGCGTCGAGCACGTGTGCTCACCGGGCGTCACGCACGTGCGCTTCGCGCGCTCTCACTGACCGATCCCAGCACCGGCGCACGCGACCGCGCTCGTCTGAAACACTGACTGGATGGACATTCGCTACGGCATCACCATTCCTTTCGACGGCATTTCACTTCGAGACCACAAGGAGTGGTTTCACCGCATCGCCGATCTTGGTTATACCGACCTCTGGTCAGCCGAAGTCGACGGCGCTGACGGCTTCACGCCACTGACGCTGGCCGCGATCTGGGAGCCTCGTCTCAACCTTGGTGTCGCGGTCACGCCAGTCTTCACCCGGGGCGCGGGACTGTTAGCCATGAGCATCGCGGCAATGGCCGAAGTCGCCGAAGGACGATTCATCATGGGACTCGGCGCCTCGAGCGAACCGGTCGTCCAACGATGGAACGGCGTCAAATACGAGAAGCCCTACGCACGCACGCGTGACGTCCTGGATTTCGTGAAGCGCGCTCTCGACGGCGAGAAGATCGACCAGGTCTATGAGACCTTCGAAGTCCACGGGTTCAAGCTCGCCCGACCAGCGTTGGTTCGCCCGCCGATCCTGCTTGGAGCGCTGCGGCCCGGCATGCTTCGCCTCGCCGGTCGTGAGGCCGACGGCGCCATCCTCAACTGGTTAGGTGCCAATGACGTCGCACAGTGTCGCGCCGAGGTTGGCGAAGGTAAGACCATCGCTGCGCGTCTTTTCGTCGTGCCGACGGCCGACGCGGACGTGGCACGGATGATCGGGCGACGCATGATCTCGTCCTATCTGACGGTGAATGCCTACGCCGAGTTCCATCGGTGGCTCGGACGAACCGAAGTGCTCCAACCTATGTGGGACGCCTGGGCCGACGGTGACCGCAAACTGGCCAACCAAGTGATTCCCGATTCCGTGGTCGACGAACTGATCATCCACGGCTCGTATGAAGCCTGTCGCGACCACGTCGCGCGCTATATGGACGCTGGCGTGCAGATTCCGACGCTCGCGATCATCCCCTTCGGCGTCGACCTCAAAGAGGCCGTGGAAGGACTGGCCCCGCGTTAGACCGTTTCGGCTTCGAGGAACTCCAGCATGTCGGCGAACTTCTTTCGCGCGGCTTCGGTCCGCGCGGGAATGAACTCAGTCGGGACTTCACTCGGCGTGTAGTTCTTCAGCGCGTGTCGCGCGACGGTCTGGCGATGCACCTCGTCGGGGCCGTCGTAGATTCGCGCAGCCCGCGCCCAGCGATACATCCGCTCGAGCGGCATGTCGGTCGAATAACCCAACGCCCCGTGGGTCTGGATCGAGCGGTCGATCACGTTGTGCAGGACCGTCGCGCCGTAGTACTTGATCATCGCAATCTCGTCGCGCGAAGCCGAGGCCCCGACCTGATCCATCTTCCACGCGGCGTGCAGCGTCATGAGGCGCGCCGCGTGCATCTCGGCGCGTGAGTCGGCGATCCAATTCTGGACGGTCTGCTTTTCGGACAACAGCGATCCGTGGGTGAAGCGGCTGACTGCTCGTTCGCACATCATGTCGAAGGCTCGTTGACTCTGACCGAGCCAGCGCATGCAGTGGTGGATCCGGCCCGGCCCGAGTCGAGCCTGGGCCAACAAGAATCCTGAACCTTCGGGCCCGATCAGATTCTCGGCCGGGACTCGCACGTCCTCGTAGCGGATCTCGGCGTGGTTGCCGAAACGGCCGAAGTGGTTGTCGGGGTCGTCCATGGAACCAACGTCGCGAACGATGATCACCCCAGGCGTGTCGACCGGCACCACGAACATCGACGAACCCTGGTACGGATGGATTTCGGGGTTGGTGACGGCCATGACGACCAAGATGTCGGCCACCGATCCGTTGGTGGTGTACCACTTGTGACCGTTGATGACCCACTCGTCGCCGTCCTTGGTGGCACGCGTCTTCAAGAGTCGCGGATCGCTACCGGCGGTTTCAGGCTCGGTCATCGAAAACCCGGAACGCATCGTACCGTCGAGCAGGGGCTGCAACCAGCGCTCGCGAATGTACTCCTGACCGGTCATCTCCATGCCGGCGGCCAAGAGTTCGGCGTTTCCACTGTCGGGCGCATTGTTGCCGAAGACGACTGGTCCATAGGGGGTTTGACCGAGGATCTCGTGCATGAGTCCCAGGCGAACCTGACCGAAGCCCATTCCGCCGAGTTCGGAAGGCAGGTGGGCGGCCCAGAGTCCACGCGCGCGGACCTCGTCTTGCAATGGCTTGATGAACGCCAGAGCTTGGTCGTGAGTGAGATCGAGCGTCTCAATGGGTATGATCTCTTCACGCGTGAAGCCGCGCATCCAGACCAACTTTTCTTCGAATTCCGGTTCGGTCTCAAAGTCCCACGCCATAGCCCACCATCCTTTATCTGAACTCTACGTCGCACGAAATCGAGGTTGCGAAGCTCGCGACGGCGCTCCCTACACTGGTGAGACCAAAGATCGGAGTGATGTGGCCAAGAAGAAGCCGACACCCAGGGCCACCAAGGCGTTGCGCATCGGAGTAGTCGACACGATGTTCGCGCGCTTCGACATGGGCGCCTCGGCACGGGCAGAACTCGAGAGTTGCCCTGGTTACGGCGAGAAATTCACCGTCGTATCGCGCACCGTGCCCGGCTTCAAGGACTTGGCCGTCGCGGCCCTTAACTTGATCCAAAAAGATGGCTGTGACATCGTGGTCGCTCTCGGCATGCCCGGCTCGGCGCCCATCGATAAACAGTGCGCCCACGAGGCTTCGCAGGGAATTATGCAGGCCCAACTCATGGCCGCGACGCCGATCCTCGAGGTCTTCGTCCACGAGGACGAGTCCGACGATCCCGACGTGTTGGCCAAGGTCTTCGACGACCGCTCTCGAAAGCACGCTCGCAATGCCTACTGGATGCTCTTCGAGCCCGAGCAGCTGGCGCGTCGCGCGGGCCAAGGTGTTCGCCAGGGATTCGACGACGCGGGACCGCTCGAGAAGTAGGTCGTGAACGCCGCGGACCTTGGTTATGCTCCATTTACCTTGGAGTAACTAGTAGGAGGCATCATGCCCGAAGCCGTCATCGTCGCGACCGGACGCACCCCCATCGGACGCGCCTTCAAGGGATCACTGGTCGACATGCGACCGGACGATCTCACCGCACTCGTCGTTCGCAATGTCTTGGAGAAGTTGCCCCAACTCGACCCACAATCGGTCGAAGACCTCATGGTTGGTTGCGGTCAACCGGCCGGGGAATCGGGGTTCAACATCGCGCGTGTCGCTGCACTCCTGGCCGGACTTCCCGATGTGCCGGGCGTCACCGTCAATCGCTACTGCTCGTCGTCGTTGCAGACGATTCGCATGGCCGCACACGCGATTCGCGCCGGCGAGGGCGACGTCTTCGTCGCCGCCGGTGTCGAAACGGTGTCACGTTTCGCCAGCGGCGCCTCGGACAGTGGCAAGGCCACCAACGAACTGTTCTCCGAGGCAATGGAGCGAACCGCCAAGCGTTCCGAACGAGCCGGCGAGCCCTGGTCGCCTCAGCCAGGTCTACCTGACATCTACATCGCCATGGGCCAGACCGCCGAGAACGTCGCCGAGTACGAGAAGGTGAGTCGCCTCGAGATGGACGAGTTCGCCGTGCGAAGTCAAGAGCTTGCGGTCGAGCATCAAGAGAACGGCTTCTTCGAGCGCGAGATCATTCCGGTCGTCTTACCGGACGGCAAGGTCATCACTCGAGACGACGGACCGCGTGCCGGTACCACGCTCGAGCGTCTTTCGACGTTGCAGCCCGTCTTTCGTGAGGGCGGTTCCGTAACCGCCGGCAATGCCTGTCCCTTGAACGACGGCGCCGCCGCGGTCGTCGTGATGAGTGACACGCGGGCCCGAGAGCTCGGCATCAGGCCGCTGGCGCGCATCGTGGCCAGTGGCGTCAGCGGTCTCAATCCAGAAATCATGGGGCTCGGTCCAATCGAAGCATGTCGTCAAGCGATGAAGCGCGCGAACATGACTATCGACGACATCGACCTCGTCGAAATCAACGAAGCGTTCGCCGCCCAAGTCATCCCGAGCGCCAAGCACCTCGGCATCACGCTCGACAAGCTCAACATTCGCGGTGGCGCCATTGCTCTCGGTCACCCCTTCGGCATGACGGGGGCTCGCATCATGACCACGCTGTTGAATTCGATGGAAGACGCCGGCGCCAGGTTCGGCATGGAGTCGATGTGCGTCGGTGGGGGCCAGGGAATGGCCATGATCGTCGAGCGCCTCGACTGACGAGAACTTCCGAAACCAGCTAACGAGTCCGAGAACCAGCCCTTCTGGCTACGTCAATACACTGACCTCGATGCCACGAAGTTCGATTCCGAAGACGATCCTGCTCGTACTCGGATTGTTGACACTCCTCTCCTTGGAGATTTCGCTGTATCCGAATAGCAGGTCGTCGTCCCCTCTGCCAAACCAGTCCTACGGCGCGCCGTCCTATGGATTCGGCGGCTACGAACTCATTCGCCCCACGACCGAGGTCGGTGCGCAGTGGCGCGTTCCCAAGATCGCTGCGCAGTCCGGCGACGGCAACGCCTCCACCTGGATCGCGGCCCAAAGCGAGAGCCAGCAGTTCATCCAGCTCGGCACCACCGAGAACAAGGTCGATGCCGTCTCGCAGTACGAGATCTTCTGGAGCGACGTCGCCGTCAGCTTCCATCCTCAACAGCTCCTTGAAGTGAATCCCGGTGACCTGATCAAGTTCACGATGAACCAGACGTCGGGAGGGTGGCGGCTTCACTACTACGACGTGACCCAAAAGGTGCCCGAGACCGTGACCATCCCTTACGCTCGGGGATCGTCGTTCAACTCCGCGCAGTGGTACCAGGAGGACCCGACGGTCGGCGGACTGACGGTTCACCTCACGTATCCGTCGGTCTCGCTCACGACCTTCAGACATATGAGCGTCGACGGAGTGAAGCCGCAACTTACCGCCGATGACCGTTCGGTGCTCTCGACCGCCGACGGCATCTATCTCATTCCCAGCGGAGTGACGCAGGACCACTTCACCTATGCCAATGCCACCGGTCCGGCTCGGCAGTATCTGAGTGACGTCTTCGCCTACAACGCGGCGCTCTATCCGTTCCAGGTCGACATGTTCTACAAGCGATCGCCGACGAGCACCGTCATGTCGCATCTTCGTTCGACGTTGGCGACGCTCGGAACGAAACTGAAAACGCAACACTGGCCACCGTCGCTAACCAGCGCGGTGAAGGGAGACCAAAAGTTGGTCGCGGCTTACGCCAAACTCTTCCAAACCTTCCCCACGGCGCCGAAACCACTCAGCGAGAGCGCACTGGCACGGCTGTCAATTGTCACGCGCGACAACTATCTCTACTCTGATGTCCTGCGCGAACAACTAGGTCTGCCACCGACTCACTGAGACGGCGATCCTCATTCCCAGGGCGGTGTCGTGGGGCCTTCGCCCGTCGTGATGAGCCGCTTCAAACTTCCGTTGATAAAGAAACCCCACGCGTTCGAACAGCTTTCGAAGCACTCGAACCCCGGCGTCAGACCGAGGTGTGAGAAGTGGACTTCAGTGTCGTCGGGCATCGCAATGATTTCAAAAGTGATATCGGTGCCGGTCCATTCACTCGGGTCATCGAAACCCTCGAGTTTGGCGTCGACGACGTGCCAGACGACCCTCTGGCCGGGGACGAGTTCGGCAATCTTCTGCTTGGAATAGTGAAACCCGGGGTAGCGATACGAGAATTCGTCGCCCACTTCATGGCTGTCGCCTTCGATCTCGCCCGTCCACCACCGGCGAACGTCATTGATCGCGTCGAAGATCTCCGTCGGGGTCTTTTGGACGACGAAAGTACTGGTGAAGTTCTGGCTGTGCGTCATTTACTCTCATTTCTCTTGTTCACCGCTTGACTCTTTGCTTCTTTGTGCGCCGCTTCGGCGAGGCGCTTGATCGTGAGGAGTCGCCGGTCCCACTGCGCGGCGAGCTCCGTCATTGCTCGCGTGGCTTGGTGGAGCCGGTCAGGCTCTACTTGGTAGAGCACCTCACGACCCTGTTTACGGTGGCCGACGAATCCCGCTTCTTCCAGAACTGCGAGATGCTTGGAGACTGCCTGGCGCGAGAACGGCACGTGCCCGGCCAGTCGCCAAGCACTGGCTTCACCATTGCTGACGAGGAGGTCGAGCACGCGGCGCCGGGATGGTTCGGCGATGACGGACCACAGCTCGTCATCGGTGCGCGTCTTCATGGGAATCAGCGCTCCGCCAAGAGTTTCGCGAGGCGGTCCAAGTGGGTCGCCCATCCACCCGAATGTTCGTCGGTGTATCGCTGCTTTTCCGCCTCGGGCCAGTCCCGCGACTCGTGGCCGCTCTCGGTGACTCGCAGGCGCGTACGCTCGTCGCCCTCCGGCGTCAACGTGAATTCGACCAGCATTGAGTTTTCCGGCGTCGCTTCGTCTCCGTCTGGATGATTCCAGCGGAACGAGAAGCGAGTGAAGGGATCGACAATCTCTACGACGACGGGCCCACCATCGTCGCCAAAATGCATCGAGCCACGTGCGCCGGGTTTGGCGACCAGTTCCGTTCGGTCGGCGAACCACTTGCTCATCTGTTCGGGTTCGGTGATGGTGCGCCACACCACCTCAGCCGGCGCCTCGACCACAATCTCGCGCTCAATCATTAGGTCAGTCATCTGTCTCCGTGCCTTCCTTCACCATGTATCTCATCTGCAACCGAAGGTAGCACATCATGGACACATGTGCAACTTCGAATTGCATATCGCCAGATTGCCTGAAGCGGCGCGAATTCGGCGTCTCGCTGCGGTGGCAGAATCGACGGATGAAAGTCGAGCTCATCGAATCCGTTGACGAATTCATCGCTTCGACCGCCGCGTTTCGCGCCGCCGATCCCTTGCGAACGAACGTCATCGGCAGCGTGTCACTCGCTGTGGCCAAGGGAGATCAGACCTACGACGACTATCGCTGGTGGATAGTGCGCGATGACGATGAAGAGATCGTCGGCGTCGCCATACGCACCCATCCCTTCAAGATGACCGTCTCTTCGATGTCGCCCGACGCGGCGCGGGCGCTCGGTCGCGACGTCGGGCGCTTCGACGATGGACTCACCGGAGTAACAGGTCCCCCGGACGTGCTGGAAGCCCTCGTGCGTGGCTACGTCGAATCGAAGAGCCCGGGCTCAACTCGCGCACTCGTCGAGGAGCGTCGCGACTTGCTGTACGAATTGGAAGACCTCGTCACACCCGACGTCGATGGATTCGGACGTCCGGCTCGGGCAGATGAGATCGAGACGCTCTCTGAAATGCTTCTGGCATTCATGAATGACGTCGGCATCAGAACTTTGACGCCAGTTGAATCTCGCGACCTCACGAAGAAATCGGTCACCGCCGGCAGGTTGTTCTGTTGGGACCTCGACGGAACCACCGTGGCGATGGCGGGTCACGCGGGCGTCGTCACTACCGGGGAGATCGTCATTGGTCGCGTCGGTCCGGTTTACACCCCGCCGGAGTTTCGAGGCCACGGTTTCGGCAGCGCCGTGACGGCCCACGTGTCCCAACACCTCATCGAGAAAGGGGCGCGCGTCATGCTCTTCACCGACGCCGCCAACCCGACCAGCAACAGCATCTACCAGAAGATTGGCTACCGGTTGATCGACGAACTCGTCGAGACGCTCTTCGAAGAATGACTCTCCAGTAGGGAGTGAACTTCGGCTAGGTGGTGGATACGTGCCACGTCTGGCCTCCGTTTGTCGAGACGATCAAATCCGACGTCGTCGGGGATTTTTGAACGATGGCGTAACCGAGACTTGTCGAAGCGAAGGATACGAACTGAATCAGCGGAAAGAAGGAACTGAGCGGGGTGGCGTAGACGGAGCTCCAGGTTTTACCGCCATTTTGCGTCAAAAAGAGGTGGTCGCTCACCTTCACGCCATGAGGCACGGATTTGGCGACGACAATCTTTCCCGTCGAAGGTGAGGCTGGCAGACTGGGAAGTTGATCGAGATATTCCGACGATCCGCCGACCACCATGTGAAACGTGGGAATGAACGTGAGTCCTGCATCATGAGAGACGTAGACCCAGTTCGATTGAAGCTTCAGGTAGTGAGGAGTACCGGGGGCGACGTCGCCACCGAATCCGCCGATGGTGCATACGCCGACCAGAGTCGTCGCACTGTAGGCGACGGGCGCTGAGAAACTGCCGCCAACGTTGTCGCACGGTGCTGACCATTTGACCCACCGACCAGAACCGGACAGGCGGGCTCCTGCAGTGGTGCCTCGGTCATTGCCCAACATCAGCCAGCCACCGGAGCCTTTGAAAATCAACGCGCCTTCCATATTTGTTCCGCCAGCCGCCGAGTACAGAGTGGGTGTGCTGAGCCGTTGCCACAAGTCGGTAGCAACCGATGAACGCCAGAGTCCAAAGGTTTGATTCTTCAACCAACTGATCGCGTAGACCCATCCCCGGCTCGCCGCCACCGTGAGCACGTCGAAACTCATTCCCAGCGACTTCGTATCGAGTGCGGACCAGGTCGTACCGCCATCGTGCGTTGACCAGATTTGAGCGTTGTAGGAAAGGTTCAAGTCTCCGCCGGAGCCCCCGAGAGGTGCCGATCCGTAAATCCAGCCGTCCATCGCATTAGCGAAGTAGATGCTCTGCTGTACGAGTGGGAAGTAACTCGCCGATGTCGGGTTCGCCACCTTACGCAGGTTGGACGGGAGTGGAAGGGACGTCCACGTTCGCCCGTCGTTCATGGTCCGCTTTACAGCGAGGCAGACCCCCGACGAGCAGTGGTACCCCGAAAGGATCCAACCTTCTCCGGAAGCGAGGAAGGAGGCCGACACCGGAGAAGCCGCAATCGTCGTGGATCCAGCCTCGACCGGATTCGTCACCGCGGCGAGAATCGTGGCGAAGGATACGCCGAGCGTTACGGAGAGTGAGACGGCAACTCGTTGGAATCTGGTCAGGGGCCCGCGCACACTCTCAGTATCGCAGCGAAGAGCGAGAGTAACTGGGTCGCGGGTGGGACTACGAACCGGTCTTGATCACGCTCGGGTCGTTGGTCCAAGCATCGTGCTCAGCATCGGTGGCGGGTCTGGCTTCATCGGGCAACATGACCGCGATCGAATCGCGTACCTCGTAGACAACTCGCTTTCGGGGGTTGTAGAGCACGTCCGCAGTGGGCACGTAGAGCAGCTCGCCGTGATCAACCGGGTCCTCCAGCAACGCCAGTAAGAAACTGTCAAGCGCCATCGCTCCATCCCTTCCTTATTTATTCGGCGTCGAAGTCAACTTCGAACCCCTAGAAACCGTACTCGCAGCAAGTGATCAAACGGCGAGGCCGTTGCGGACGCGCAGGCGCCGGGCCAGCACTCGTCGGCGGATGTAGAAGTAGAGCGCGACCAAGCCCATCAGCGACACGATGTCGGTCACGATGTTGCCGAAGGTGAGCATCGGTGTACTGCCGTAGACCATGGAGACGTTCTTCGACGTCGGGATGACGACCATCAAGTTCGGGCTCACCCGATACGGTCCCGTGGCGCCGATCGCGTGCCAACGCGGGAAGTACGAGATTTTGACCAGCATCGGTACGCCGATCTTGCTCACGTGGAAGGAGATTGACTGGAGCCCGACCTTGACGTCGGTGACCGTGACCTTCGAAAGCGTCTTGGTCATGTCCATGGTGTTCACACTGGTGGCCCGAGGCCAGTTGGGTGGTCCCGTCGTGGCGGCGACGGTCCCCCACAGTTTCGAATCGAGCCACCACGTGGTGTTGGCGTGAAGCCAGCCGACGCGACTCGTCGTGTTCGCGACGACGTTGGGCAGCGTCGTCAAGGCCTTGACCATCGGGCTCTTGGAGATCAGGTAGATCCGCCACTGCGCACCGGGCGAGGGCCAGTCCTTGGTCTTGGCGATGAGTTTGAGATCGGGATCGCGGTTCGCCTGCTTCACCGTCGCTGGGGAGTACGCGACGTAGTAGCGCACACCGAGCATTTGGAGGTGCTGCACGCCAAATGCGACGTCCAGACCTCCATAGGGAAGGCCAACCATCGGGTTGCTCGGTCCGACGCTCAACTCGGCTTGATCCAAGAAGTGATACGGCGTAGTGGCCGATGACTCGAAGTACAGACCCTCCATCGAGTCGATGCAGTTATTGGTCCAGTACGGCATCAACATCAGCGCTTCTGGTGTCCCGAAACGGCCCTGGTCGGCGTTGTACTCCCACATAGCGCGGCCGCAGCCGTACTCGCGGCCGACTTTGGCCATTGTGTTCATGAGGTCGTGGTACTCGGGCCATGCGGGCTTGGCCTGATAACCCGAGTAGTTGTAGGCCGCCCAATTGGTGACCTCGTTACCGGTGGTATTGAGTGACAGTGCGGAAGCGACGGGCGGGATAAGTCCAGGCACCGTGGTGAGCAGTCCGAGGGCCAGGATGATGATTGTGGCTCGCACGGTCCGGCGAGTCGTGCGCGATTCGTCGTCCTCCACTGGCTCGATCACCGGTTCGATCTCTTCTTTGTACGGCAATTTTGCGAAGACGTCGTCGCCGAAGAGACGTTCACCTTGCACTTGACGCGCGACGGACTCGGATTCGACATCATCGGACGCCGCCTCGTGGGCGAAGCTGAAGCGGGTCTCACCGATCTGCAGGCTGATTCGACCGAGTGCGTTCACTGGTCGCTTCGCCCAGCGCGCCAGCACGTAACCGAAGAGCCAGCCAGCGCTGAGGTGAATGGTGATGTACCAGAACGGGACGAGCCGCTCGTTCCAGATGACGTTCTGCGGATCGAAGACGAAGGCGCCGATAGAGAGCACCTCCAAGGTCGTGAGGGTCATGCCCAGGCGGTCACGGACCCAGAACGCCACGATCAAAGCAATGGCCGCGAGCACGATGACCCAGCGGTCACCGGCCGCGCCACCCGCCGAGGTGAACCAGCCGAGCTGAGTGAAGATCGCGTGGACGGTGTTCACCGGGTCATTCGTGTAACCCATGGAGTTCGTGTACTTCTGGGTCGTCACGAATGACGTCAACCACCACGCCGAGAGGCACACAGAGATCAGCCCGGCGACGAACGCGAAGCGCAGTGGGCGCGCGTAGTCGCCCCTCAGGTCATCGTCGTTCGGATCACCGATGCCGCGACGCTGCAAGAGCTCGAAGATCACGACGACGATGATGGCTTCGATGGCCCAGAACCACGGCAGGATGTGCGCCGCGAGCGTCGCGCTCAGCGCGAGCGCCGAGACCCAATAACCCTTTCCGGTGCGCACCCCGCGCGCGAAGAGACCGATGGCCAACAGGCTCAGCGCGAGTGAAAGCGCGAACGCGTACTCCCCCGCCATCGTGGAAAAGAGGTTCCCTCCGTCGATGGTGAACGAGGCGTCGAAGAGGAAGGGCAGCGTCGCCACCGCCAACGCCGCTGGTACCGGACGCGGCGCCTTGAAGAGCCGACCCATCATGTAGGCGGTGATCGGCATGAGCACCGAACCGAGGATCGTCGCCAGCTTGAAGGCAATGGCGAATCCGACGACGTAGCTGCCGAACCACGCCAATATGTCCGGCAACACGAAGTAATAGGTGTAGGCCGGCATGCCGGCGAACCAACCGGGGTCCCAGGGTGTCAGGTTGAAGGGATTACCGACCGACTTCAGGTACGCCGGTACCGCTAGGTGTGAGCCGGTGTCACCGCCGGTGATGAGTGTGTTGGAAAAGACCAATGACGGGTGCAACTCCCACACGGTGACGAAGATGACCGCGATGATGACCAGCGCGTCGAGGCGCGCTCCCGGAGAGTCGTGACGACGAATCCATTCGCGCATCAATGACCAGATCGTTGAGTGATGATCGCAGCAACCGCGACGCCGTTAAAGGACACGTGCGTCACGATGCTCGGAATCAGACGTTTCGTTCGCCACACGAGCATCGCCAGCACGATGCCCAGGAAGAACAGCCCAGCGAATTGAAGCGGCTCGCCGTGGGCCAGCGCGAAGAGAGCGGCGCTGGTGAGCACCGCAACGACGACACTCGCGCGCGAGGCGCCTTGTCGACCGCCCTCACTCAGTGCTCGAAAGAGGACGCCCCGGAAGAGCCACTCTTCCATGATGGGTGCCAGAAACGTCGTCATCACGATGAGTACGACGAATGTCGCCCCTACGACTGAACCAAACAGGTGATTCACGGGGCGATTCAAGTGGTGAACGTTGAAAGGAATGTACGCCGCGTCGACTACGAACTGACACGCCACACCGAGGGCGACATAGATAACGTCGCTCGGCTTTACTCGCCACTGACTGGGCAGGGAACCCAAATTCCCGTAGTTGTAGGCGTAGTAGATCGCCGAGCCGAAGCCGATCCAGAGACCCAGGAGACCGAGCACGTTCGCCCACCAGGGGGGCGACGCGACATTGGAAAGTGCGCTGAGACCGCCCGGGTAGTCGGTCAGTGACACACCGATGAGCTCGAAAAGCGCCCCCAGAATCTGACCGGTGAGGAATCCGATGAATGCCGCCAGCACGATTGCCCATACTTTTGGGTGCTCGACCGTATCGGCGTCGATCAGAGATTCCACAGGTAATTACCCTAACCTGCGACCACTTTTACCTTGGTGCAAGTCGATGTGTAGGAGTTCACCGCTAGTTTGGACTGGTGAGTAACGCACCTGAAGAACCGCAGGGCTACAAGAAGTACGTGCCCGGTGGCGAGAAGCCAATGGCGCCCGACGCCCGTCGACGACTTTTGACCGTTGTCGTCATCGCCTTCGTGATCGGCATCTTCATCATCCCCTCGCTCTTCAAGCACACGAACGTGAAGACCATCTCATACTCGACCTTGTTGCGTGACGCCCGCCACCAAAGCGTGGACACCGCGGTCATCAATACGTCCTCGGGCGTCATCACCGGTCAACTCACAAGCGGCGTCAGCTACTCGGCCGACGGTCCGATACCCGTCATTAACACTGACATCACGACGTTGCGCACCAGCGACAACGTCGCGGTGACCTTCGCGACACCGTCGAACATCCTCGGTGCCCTGTTCCCCTATCTCATCATCACCCTGCTCTTCGTCGCCTTCATGCTCTGGATCTCTCGTCAAGCGCGAAGCCAGATGACGGGCATGATGTCGGTCGGTCGCTCGAAAGCCAAACAGTTCAACCAAGACCGTCCGAAGACCACCTTCGCTGACGTCGCCGGCTACTTCGGCGTCAAACAGGAGATCAGTGAGATCGTCGAATTCTTGAAGACGCCTCTTCGCTACAAAGACATCGGCGCGTTGATCCCGAAGGGCATCTTGCTCGTCGGTCCTCCGGGCACGGGTAAGACCATGCTCGCTCGAGCGGTCGCCGGTGAGGCGGGCGTCCCGTTCTTCTCGGTGTCGGGCTCTGACTTCATGGAGATGTTCGTCGGTGTTGGCGCCAGTCGAGTGCGCGACCTCTTCGCCACTGCTCGCAAGCAGGCGCCGGCCATCGTCTTCATCGACGAGATCGACTCCATCGGTCGAAAGCGCGGCGCGGGTCTCGGTGGCGGGCACGACGAGCGCGAGCAGACACTCAATCAGATGTTGAACGAGATGGACGGCTTCGACCCGTCCGAAGGAGTCGTCGTCATCGCCGCGACGAACCGTCCCGACGTCTTGGACCCGGCCTTGCTGCGACCGGGGCGCTTCGACCGTCAGATCGTCGTACCACTTCCCGACCTGGACGAACGTCTCCCGATCTTGGAGGTCCACTCAAAGAATAAACCGCTCGACCCGTCGGTCTCCCTAGAGATGGTGGCCCGTGGGACACCCGGCATGAGCGGTGCGGACTTGGCGAACCTCGTGAATGAGTCAGCCCTCCACGCGGTTCGTCGGCACTCGGCGACCATCGGCATGGAGGACTTCGAATCAGCTCGTGACCGAGTGATGATGGGCCAGTTGCGCGACACCATGGTGCTCATGGACGACGAGCGCGAGCGCGTGGCCTACCACGAGAGCGGACACGCGCTCTTGGCCTACGTCTTGGATAAGACCGACCCGCTGCACAAGATCACGATCATCCCGCGCGGGATGGCCCTCGGCGTAACGATGACGCTTCCCGAGGAAGACCGTCACATCGTGGCTCGCCAATACCTCGAAGACTCCCTGTGCATGCGCATGGGTGGTCGCGTGGCCGAGCTGCTCGTTTACGGCGACCTCTCAACCGGCGCCGCCGACGACCTCCAGCGCAACACCGAACTGGCGATCCGCATGGTTCGCGAGTGGGGCATGTCCAAGGAGATCGGTCCAATGGCCTGGGGATCGAACAACCAGGTGTTCTTGGGCGAAGACCTCATGCACACGCGCGACTACTCGGACCACACCTCCCAAGTCATCGACGACGAGGTCGAGCGAATCCTTCGCGAGCAGGAGTCACGCGCTATCGAAGTGCTGACACTGCACCGCCGTGGCCTCGAGGCACTGACCCGTTCACTACTCGAACACGAGACGATCGACGGCGAGACCGCCGCCCGACTCATCGACGAAGCGCACGGCGAGCAGGTCCACCCCGAAGGCACCAAGACCGTGAGTTCACTCGCGGGCGTCGGCGCCGCTGCATCGAAGAAGGATCCGAAAGGTCCGGCGACTCCGCCGGTCGCACCGCCACTGCCGGGCTGGCAGCCGCCGAAGCTACCTGCCGTCTAACGCCGAGACCACCGTCATCCCGGCCGGTCTTGTCGGCAACGAGAGCGTGATCACCAACGTTGGTCTCGACGCCGTCACGATCATCACCAGGCCACGCAGCTGCGCGAGCCCCGGTAGGAGGCTGCGAACGCTTTCCGTGGTGTTGCCAGCCAGATGCACTTGCACATTGTCGAGGTCGGCACTTCGGCTCACGGGCAACGTCGTGACATTGATTGCGATCGCGCGCGAAGAGGTATTGGTGAAGGTTGCCGCGTCGAATCCCCGCCCGGTGAAGTCGTCGACCAAGTACTCCGGTTCTGATGGCTGCGGAGAACTCAGCGCGACGTACTTACCGGTGCCGGTCGCCAAAGCGGCGATCACCGGCGCGCTTGAACTCACCGTCACGCTGGCGTAGCTCGCCGCCGGAATCGCCGAGTTCGGCGTGATGGTCGCGACGGCGTTGCGGTAAGGCGCGACGGTCAACGACTGGTTCGGCACGTGATACGGAGCGAGGGTCACGCTGAGTCGCACGTTGATCGGCGTCGGCCCCGGATTCGCGAAACGGATCTGGGCGATGGCGTTGTTGGACGTCGTCACGAGCGGAAAGATCGCTGACGTGCTCGGAGCGACGTTGCCGGTGTTGAACGAGACCGTCGGACCGGACTTCTGGAGCCCGACGATGTCGAGGGTGCCGCGAAGGACACGCACGTGCACGCCGACGTCGCGCATGTCCACGATCTGGGTCCCGAGGTCGATATCGGCCTGCGAGTGGGCGGCGACGGCGTAACCCTGGAACGCCGCCGGGGCGACGTAGCCCGAAGAGGAGAACGTCGAGACGTTGAAGACCGCGGGCGTCGCCGTTGGGTTGTAGACGCTCAGGGTCGCATTCGATCCGACGGTGGTGTCGAATCCGGAGGCGAACCAGTTGGTAACGCCGGTCGAGATGCACGGCGCCTCGCTCGAATGTCCGGCGGTCACTTCGACGCCGACGACGCCGCCGCCGATCACTTGTGCACCTACCCCGAAGTAGTCGCCGTTGAGCCCGACGCTGGGATCGAAACCGTACTGCTCGTACGGGCGAAGGGTCATCTCCCTCGAGGTCCGCGCCCCCAGGTTCGAGACGTCGTCGATGGTGACGAGGTGCGACTGATCGGTCGTGTTCAAGAAGATCACGCGACCGGCTTCGCCGATTTTCTGACTCGAGAATCCCGTGCAGTACAGCGCGGTCGATTCGGCGTGACCGTTCAGCGCGAGCGCGCTTGGAAGCTGCGAGGGATCGACGCTCTTGGCCTGGGAACTCAACACGCCGACCACGATCAGGGCGAGAGCGAGCACCACCAATAGCGGTGCGCGGCGAAGGCTATTCATTGTGATCCTTGGCGTGTCGCGGTCGCGCCGCGGGACGTCGCCCGGTGAAGAGCCATTCCAGGCGATGGATCCAGCCAAAGCCCAGCCACACCAGAGCCCACATCAACAAGGCGAACGCGGCGAGCAACGCATTCAGTGGCAAACGGTGAAGGACCAGCGTGCCGGTCGGCTCCAATCCCGCACTGGCGCCACTGGCCGTGGTGCTCACGTGAAAGACCGGCATCCACGACGGTTCGGCCGTCCGGGCCGCCGCTTGCCCGTTGACGTCAAGTCCGAAAGCGCTTGCCGGCGCGACGCTGGCCGTCACGGTCGCACCGGCCGTCACCGGACCAGTGTTGGAAGTACTCGAGAACAAGGGCGTCGGTCGCGCATCGCCGGGCACCGTCTCAGAGACGATGCCGTGGAAGAGCGAGTTCGAAAACACCTCGACCGATTTGGTCTGGAGTTCGAGCGACAGATCACCCTGACGACCTAGGGCCGTCAACAACACGCTGGGCACCGGATGCAACGGCACACTCTGGACCCCTTGCAATTCCGGCGCCGACGAATTCATCACCACGATCGTCGAGATCCCGGCAGGAGCGAGCAACTGTCCGAGGCGAACCGTCTCGCCTTCGAGTGCCGAATCGACCGCGTCCAAGATCACGTCGCTGGTACCCGAGTCGGGAGTCGTGAAAAGCGAAGTACCGCTGGGCAGACCATTCATGGTCGTGGCGGCGGCGAGTCCGGGGGCGACGGACCAACCGGCGAGAGGCAGCACCGATGGGTCTCCTAGCCATAGGACCCGGAACCCTCCTGACGATGGAGGTGCCAGCGTGCTCAACGATTCGGCGACACTCGTCGTCGGCAGGTCGTAGCGACCACCCGCGAAGATAAGCGCGAACGGCACGATCGCCACGATCATCGCGGCCACAGAAATCGTCGCAGCGACTTGTCGCCATCCGAATCCCGCTTGACGCAAGTCGCTCTCGAGAGCGCTCACTCCCAGACCGATGAGCAGCGCGAGCATGACCGTGTAGAGAGCCAGCAAGACATCGAGGTCAGGTGCGAATGAACCCATCCAGTGCCGTGCGTCGAGCGCAGCGACAATCAACGTCAATACGGCGATCGAGACCACCTTGGTGGCGATGCGACGGCGTTCTCCGCGACAGAGGAGCAACCCAATGAGCGCGGCTCCCGGCAGCAGCCAACCGGCCCAGGAGAGTCCGAATCCCCCATCGGCTCCGCGAAGCAGATGGAGAAACGACGGAACCGACCACGGACCTCGCGCTAGTCCAAACACACCGACCGCTCGTCGTCCGGCGATCGCCACGTCGACCGTCATCGGCAGAAGAAGGATTGCCACGTTCACCCAAAGTGAACCAAGGAACCGCCCCGGATGCGATGTATTAACTCCCTCGTCGCGCTCGAAGAGGCGCGCCAAAAAGACACCGAGGACGATCAGCGTGACGACGATCAGTGTGGCTGACGCCAAGGCCGTAAGTACTGCAATGAGCATCACGGCGATCATGCGCTGGCCCGACAACGTGGTCCGCCATCCCCGGTGACCGAACTGGACCGGTTCAGAATACGGCTGGGTCCGGAATCCTGGTACGTCCATCAACTCGAAGAGGCGTCGGACAATGAACGGGAGTCCGGCGACGACCATAAGCACGTCGATGCGACCTTGGCTGATCATGTCAAGCCCGAGGGGCAACGCCAGGTAGGCGATCGAGGCGATAACCCGAGCCCGGTTGGAGACTCGACCTTTCAAAAGACGGCTGACGCCAATCGCGCCGATCGGGATGGCGAAGATCAACGCCAATCGAGGAAGGATGCCCATGCGACCAAGGACGAACGTGCCAGCGAACGCGAGCACCGCATTCCCGGGCATGCCCGGCGACCCGGTGCCAACGCCGTTGGGTGACCACGAGGCGAAGAAGTGCCGCCACATACTCCACCAGGAGTCCAGAGGCGCCAGACGACCTATCAACGGCAAGTGGGTGACGACGAGATTGCGCGAACCGATGAGCCACAGCGCCACGACCAGCAGTACGACCGCGGCCTGAGAACGAAACGACGTCAGGACTCGCGACGGTTGTCGCCGTAGTTCCATCATCGCGCTTTCTGGTATCTCGTCGAACTCTTCTTCCTCGGAGAACGCCGCAGCGAAGCCAACGACGTCGGCTTCGCCTTCGTCGCGCCGATCGAGCGCCTCCGACGGAAGAATGCCGCGAGCCCGGTCGAGTCCTTCGCGGATAAGTATTACGAAGAAGCGCTTGAGTCGACTCGCTCCCCCTACCTGGAGCTGTCGAAGTTCCTCGTCGGAGAGAACTTGGATCTCATGACGCTGCCGGCGACGTTCGCGGATGCGACGACGATGATGAAAGAGCCACCGCCACGATCCCAAGATCGCCCCGGCCCGGTCACTGTCGCGTCCGACGATCGCGAGGACGAATTCCATGGAGTCCATCACCAACAGAGCAAACAACGTCGTGAAGGCGTAGCGCCTGCCCCATCCGGTCGCCACCACCAACAGCTGGTGGCGACGTTGAAGGTCTTGGCGACTGGCTCTACGGGTACCAAGGGCGGTGACGGGTCGCTCGCCGGAGGCAATCGTCTCTCGGTGAGCGACCTTGGCCGACGGCGCCACCACAATGCGCGCCCCGGCGATCTGTGCGCGCCAACTCAGGTCCAGGTCTTCGCCGAGTACGGGAATAAGTGGATCGAAGCCTCGCAAAGTGGCGAAGAGGTCACGGCGCACGAGCGTGCAACCTCCTGGCGCCACGAAGACGTCGCGTTCGAGGTCCTGTTGACCATGGTCAATCTCGCCGAGCACGACGCGCTCGTGGACGACGCCGAAGCGGTCGCTGGTCTGACCGACGTGCAGCAGCACCATGGGGTCGTCGTACGAGACGAACTTGGGAGTGACGATGCCGGCGTTCGTGCGAAAGGCCGCCTCGACCATCATCTGGACCGCGTCCGATTCGAGCCGAACGTCGTCGTGGCAGAAGAGGAAGAACGCGCTACCTTCGACCATCAGCGCCGCCTCGTTGCACGCCGCGGAAAAGCCCCGGTTCTCTTCGAGCAGACGCACGAAAGCCTTTGGGGCAACCGCGGCCACGCGCGCTGCGACGTGTTCGGTCTCCCCGTTCGCGACGACGAGCAGGCTTAGTTCCTCGTAGCTCTGGACCGCGAGAGAAGCGACTGCAGCTTCGAGGCCCGGCCCTGAACCAGTGGTAACGACGACGGCAACGACGGCCGGAGCACGAGATTCCATCAGTCCTACAACGCTAGTCGGCCCCTATTGGCCGCCCTGGTGCATTCGGCACTGCCGCACGACATATTGACGGCGATTCCTACACCTCGGCGCGTCGGCGCCGCATATCGTCGATGACGTCGTGCAGCGACGCGTCCAGCGAGATCGTCGGGCGCCATTTCGTCGCTTTGCGAAGTTTGTCGTAACTGCCGCGTGAGACCGGCACTTCGACGGGACGTAGAAGTGACTCGTCGGTGACGAGTCGAATGTGCGGCGCGATGGCTGTGACGAGACGTTGGGCGATGTCGGACAGTCCCACGTCCACGCCGGAGGCGATGTTGTACACCTCGCCGCTGACGCCGCGCTCGATCAGAAGTCGATACGCGCGCACGACGTCGCGAACGTCGCTGAAGTCACGTCGTGTCGAGAGATCACCGACGACTATCTCGTCAGCGCCGTCATCGACCGCTGCCAGCAATCGGTCCACGATTGCCGGCACGACGAAGCTGATGGACTGACCGGGCCCGAGGTGATTGAAGGGGCGCGAGATGATGACGCGTTGTCCGCGTTCGCGAACGGCATCGTGTGCGACGTGCTCCGCCTCCACCTTGCTCGAGGAGTAAGGATTGGCTGGCGCCACTCGAAACGACTCGACGAGCGGCAAGTCCTCGGTCCGCACCACGCCGTAGACGTCGGCCGAACTCACGAGCACGACACCGGAGGTCGGCACGACATCACTGGCGACGTCAAGAATGTTCTGGGTACCCAAGACATTGACTCGGGTGTACTCAACCGCGTTCGACCACGACTCACCGACCGCCGTGAGCGCGGCCAAGTGATAGATCGCTTCGGGTCGCACTCGCTCCAAGGCTTCGCGCACCTCTTCAACTTTGGTCACATCGCATTCGCGGTCGACCCCGACAACGTCGTCACCTTGTTCGCGCAGATGTTCGACGAGATGGCGACCGACGAACCCTTCCGCTCCCGTCACGAGTGCTTTCACTTTTGCACTGCCATTTCGTAGGCCTTCACGTGCTGAGCGATCGACGAGTCCCAAGTAAATATCTCGGCGCGAGCACGCGCTATTCGTGCGTGTCGAGCTCGGTCCTCGTCGCTCATCGACAGCGCCGAGGTGAGCACATCAGCCAACTGTTCTGCGTCGCCGGCACGAGCCAACAAGGCGGCGCCGCCAGCGATCTCGGACATCACCGTGTCCGCCGAGGTCTCGACGATCGCTCCGCAGGCCAGCGCCTCGATGACCGGCATACCGAATCCTTCGCCACGAGAGGGGTACGTCACGACGCGAGACTGTCGAATCAGCGCGGGCAGTACCGTCTCGTCGACGAAGCCCAGACGGCGAATCCTCGATAAAGCGCTGTGACCTGCTATTTGCGTCTCGATGTCCTTCACGCCCCAGCCGGGTTGGCCGGCCAGCCAAAGTTCGACGTCGCTGTCGCGACGAGCGATCTCTTCAAAGGACTTCAGCAAGACGTCGATCCCCTTGCGAGGTTCGAATGTACCCAAGAAGAATATGTACGGGCGATCGACGACGAATCCGTGGGCACGCAAGAGTTCCGTGTCGTGACTCGAATCGACGCTGAACTTCTCCAGATCGACGCCGAGGGTGGCCACGACCACCGGCGCGTGTTTGGGAACGTGCTCATCCAATTGTCGCGCCGTGAACTCGCTGATGGAGACGAGCACGTCGGCGTGCGTCGCCGCATACGAAATCGCGCGACGAAAGAACGGCACCTTCCAACGTTCGTGCCACTCAGGGTTCGTGAAGAACATGAGGTCGAGGATCGTCACGACCGTTGGCGTCGTGGAGTGACGCGGCATCGTGTAATGCGGCGAATGCCAGACATCAACGGACTTCGAAGTCGCACTGTGTCCCGCCAGCAACGCCTCGTACAAGAGGCGCGTGGGTCGAGCGTTGGGAACAATCGACGCGATGTGCGTCGACGGTGACCAGTCGTGCCATCGCAGCGTGTCGTCACGCCGGGTGACCAGCGTGGTGTCGACGCCTGTGGCAGGAACTCGACGCGCCAGTTCGCCGATGTACCGGCCAGCCCCAGCCATTCGTGGCGGAACAGCCGAGACGTCGAGAGCCAGTTTCACTGCCACGCCGCCAAGTGATCAAGAGCCACGTTGCGCCATGTGAGATCAGATACCGAGTTTCGTCGCGCGTGTCTGCTGGCTTCGTCGAACTCCCCAGACAAGGCGGCAACGAGGCCATCCGCAATTGACGACACGTCCAGAGGATCGACCAGTGTGACGAGACTGTTGCTCGCGACGCTCGGCGTGGTCATACTGGCGACGACCCGAGTACCCGCGTGGAGTGCCTCGACCGGCGGCAGCCCCCATCCTTCAGCGCGCGGCACGTACGCGAACACTGTGGCGTCGCGGTAGAGGCCGAGAAGCATCGCGCGCGAGACCAGTCCCAGGACCGCGGCGTCACCGGTCGAGACACCGCCCCACCCGCTCGGACCGACGAGAACGAGCGAACCGAGTTCGGGGCTATGCGACGCGGCAATCTTGTGAGCTTCCAGAAGACGCTCGATGTTCTTGCGAGGCTCGCGAGTGCCCGCGTACAGCGTGAAGGGGCCGTTCACGCCGTGACCAGCCAGGAATGCGCGTACCTCCGATTCGTTAGCCGCGTCAGAGTTGTCTTCATCGACGCCGAGTCGAACGAAGTGGATCCGCGACTCGTCGATTCCAACCTCGACGAGGCGTTGAGTGAGTCCAGGCGAGGTCACGATCACTCGCAGATCCTTACGTTCGGTGATCAGATTCAGTCGGCGTTCGTGGAAACGTATTCCCGAAGATGTGGAGATGCCAGGTTCATCGCGCCACAGCAAGTCGTGCATCGCAACTGAGTGGACCGCGTTCGAGGTACCGCCGCCGTAGGGTCCGGCCATCGACGTGGCGTGCACGACATCAGAGATCTTCGGAACACCCAGCGGCCAAAGAGGCCAAATGCGGGTGACGAGACGCTCGCTGCACGGCGCGCTCACGGTACGCAGTGGCAGGGAATCATCGAAGGAACCCGCAGCTTTCAATCCCACGACATCAATTGACGAATCCGAAAGTTGGTGCAGCCCAGCCGCGAGCCCTCGAACATAGGTGGCGATGCCGCCCGGCTGCGGACGTTGCAGCTGCTCGATCGAGATCGTGATCGTGCGCTTCACGTTGTCCAGCCTCGCACGACTTCGCGGTACAGCGAAAGGTACGCGCGCGCTGCAGTGTCGGGCGCGAAATCGACGGCCCGTGAGCGTCCGGCTGCGATCATGATCGAGCGCCGTGCACCGCTCATCCACACTTCTTCCAGGACCTCGACAACCTCCCGGTCGTTGGTGAAGAGCGCGGCGGCACCTTCCAGGAGCTCGCGATTGATCTCGGTCGCTCGAGCAAGTGTCGGAACGCTAGCGGCGAGGGCGGCGATGGCGAAGGAAGGAAACCTCGCGCCGTCCGAAAGGTGCATAACGACGCGAGCGTTCGCCAGGGCATCGCGCGCATCGTTGCGCGCTCGGACTGTCACGGCCAAACCGCTCGAGCGGATCTTCTGGCTGGCTTCAGAACTCGCGAGCGCGACGACTCGCGAACCGTGCTCTTGGACGAAGGTGATCAGTTGGGGCGCGAGGGCGATGAACAGTTCGTCGACGCCCGTAATGTTCACGACGAGGTCCGTGCCGTCACGCGTGATGTCGACATTCGGCACCGCCGGCGGCACCACGACGACGCGGCTGCGCGCGACCCCAAGGACACTTATGACTTCGTGACTGGCGCTGCGACTCGACGCCACGAGCGTCGCGCCACGTTGGACCGCGCGTCGAAGTTGGTTGATTCGAAGATGAGTTCGCGTCTCGCCGCGTAACGGACGCAGGTCGTCAACCGAGATGATCAGCGGGATCTTTTGCGTCGGCGGGGTCGCGAGTCCGGCCACGTGCAGTACGTCGACCGCAGGTAAGAGACCATCGATTGAGCGCCCGAGACTTCGACGCCAGAGCGGCGACCAGAGCGCGCGCAACGCGAGGTGCGTCTCGTTGTTCGTTCGCGCTGAAGTTCGCGACCGAAATCGTACGAGTTCACACTCGCCGGTTCGATCGAGCGCATCAGCCAGGTCGGTCATGGAGTTGCCCAACGACTCCAGCGAACCGTCCAGGTCCAGGCCGACTCGAAGGCTCGAAGGACTCACGAACCAAGGGCCAACGTTCGCATCGCACTCGTCCACGTCGGCCATAGTTTCGTGGCCCATTGGCCAAAGGGCTCGGTACTGGTCGCGACGAGACCGATCTGTTCGTCAGCGTTGAGCAGTAGCAGGGCGCCGCTTTGGCCGAAGTGTCCGAAACTGGCCGAGGGCCAGTCCCCCATCCAATGATGCTTGTCGCCTTGGATCTCTGGTCCGAGCCCCCAGGGGCAGGGAGAGAAGCGGCCAAAGCCGGGGACGAATCCGTCGAGCTGCGGCGCGTAAGGCGTGACGATTCGGTTTCGCGTGTCCTTGGCGACGGAGTCCGGTCGCAACCAGGCCACGGCCAATTTGGCCAAGTCATTGGTCGAACCAACGACGCCCGACGATGGCCGTCCGTCGAGACGCGAGCTACCCAGGCCGAACGGACGAAAGATTCGCTGCTGCAGCCATTGATCGGCGGTGTTCTCGCCCAGGATTGATTCAACGGCCAGATCAAAGCCGTAATTCGAGTAGATCCGCTTGGTGCCGACGGGAACGACTGGGTCACCTTCTTCAAGTCCCAGGCCGCTGGAATGCGACAGCAGGTTCGCCAGCGTTGAGCCGGGAGGGCCAGCCGGTTCTTCATATCGATGCAATTCCCAGTCGCTCTCGACGCCGAAGGCGAGTGACACAGCCATCTTCGAGACTGAGGCCCAAGGACGAACGTCCTCAAGATCGCCAGCTTCTGCGATTCGGCGAACTAACCCATCTTGTACAGAGAACAGCACCACCGCGGGCGCGCCGGGCCACCCGTCAAGCAGGGAGTTCGTCTTCACCACTTGATGTTACCGAAGGCCACCTAAAGTTCCCAAGGTGATAACGGTTCTCAGCGGTGGTGTCGGCGCAGCACGACTGATCGCATCTTTGAGCGACGTCATGGACCCGAGTGAGATCACAGCGGTCGTCAACGTCGGCGATGACCTCACCATGCACGGGTTGACCATCTGCCCCGATCTCGACACGATCATGTACACGCTCGCCGGTCTCAACAATCGAGAGCTTGGCTGGGGTCTCGAAGGTGAGAGCTGGCGAGTGATGGATGAACTCGGCGCTTTGGGCGGCGATGCCTGGTTTCGATTGGGTGACCGCGACCTAGCGACCCATCTTTATCGTTCGCAACGACTCAGTGAAGGAGCGACCAAGACCAGCGTGACACAAGAACTGTGCGAGCGATTGGGCGTGAAGGCACGACTCTTACCGGTGACGGACGCGCAGATCGCCACGTTCTTCGAGACCGAACTCGGTCGAATGAGCTTTCAGGAGTATTTCGTTCGTCACCATCACGACGTCGCCGTGACGGGGATCGACGTCGTCGGTGCTGACGACGCCGAGGCCACACCCGACGTCGTCGAAGCCCTCCTCGAGGCGTCACGAATTGTCATTGCTCCTTCCAATCCTCTGATCTCGATAGATCCCATCCTGCGTGTTCGAGGTGTTCGTGACCTGCTCGAAGAGCGGCGCTCCGACGTGTACGGTGTCTCGCCCATCATCGATGGCCGAGCACTCAAGGGTCCGGCCGATCGACTCTTGAGCGAACTCGGACACGAAGTCTCGTGTCTCGGCGCTCTCGACTTCTACAAGGGCTTGATCGGCACGTGGATTATCGATGAGGCCGACGCCGCGCGTGCCGACGACGTACGAAGCCGGGGCGTCAATGCCATCGTCACCACGACGATCATGGCGGATCCCGACAACGCTCGACGACTTAGTGCGGCCGTGCTGTCATGAACGAACTTCGTATAATTCCTCTGCCTTCCGTCGCCATGGTCAAGAACGGCGACGACCTCGTGACCATGTTCCTCGAAGCACTTGATGCGTCCGAAGTAACGCTCCAACACCGTGACCTGGTCATCGTGACCAGCAAGGTGGTCTCGAAATCCGAAGGTCAGGTCGTCGACTTCGACGGCACTGAAGAACACAAGGCGTCGCTCATCGAAGTTGAATCGGCGCGCGTCCTGCGACGTCGCGGTCCGCTTCGCATCACCGAGACGCACCACGGTTTCATCAACGCCAATGCCGGGATCGATCTCTCCAACACCGACGAAGGCACGGCCGTGTTGTTGCCGAAGGACCCCGACCGTTCGGCGCGGCGATTTCGCGCCGAACTACAGCGCCGTCGAGATGTCGAGGTCGCGGTGATCATCACCGACACCTTCGGACGTGCGTGGCGCGTCGGGGTCACTGATGTCGCGATCGGTTCTGCCGGTGTGAAGCCAGTCCTGGACCTGCGCGGTACGACTGACGCGACGGGACGCGTACTCGAAGTCACCGAAGTCGCGATCGCCGACGAGATCGCCAGTGCCGCGAATCTCGTCTTGGGCAAGGCCGAAGCGACGCCGTTCGCGATCGTGCGCGGCCTCGACGATTCCTACTTCGGCGATGGTTCGATCAAAGATGACGCCCTTCGGCGTCCGAACGAGGATCTCTTTCGCTGAACTAGACCCCGCCGAGACGAACTTCGCCAGAGAGTTCGGAGGACGGTGCCACGTGTTCATTCGCACCCACGACGCACGTGGCGCCCAACTGCGAGTCGCTGCCGATCACCGCGCCGGGCCCGATGATCGACGAGCGGATGGTGCAGTTGGCCCGCACGATGGCACCTGGCAGAAGGACCGTCTCTTCGAGGACGACATTGGCTCCGACCACACAGTGACTGTCGACGACCGAATTCGTCAGGGTCGCGGTCGCATCAACCGTGCTCGTGTGGTGGCGCCACGAGCAGTTCACGATGTCAGTGAACTCGTGCATACCTTGTCGGCCGTTGAGGATGTCGATGTTCGCCTGCAGGTACGCCTGCGGTGTGCCGGTATCCAGCCAGTAGGCGCCGTCGACCATCGCAAAGAGCTCGCCGGCGCTCGCCATCTTCGGAAACGTGTCGCGCTCGATACTGACCCGTCCTTCTCCGGCGATGCGGTCGAGGGCACTCGGCTCGAAGATGTAGGTACCAGCGTTGATGTGATTGGTCGGCGCTTGGTCTCGAGGGGGCTTTTCCACGAAGGCGATGACCCGCCCGTCGGCCGTTGTCGGCACCACACCGAAGCGGCTCGGGTCATCGACCGGATGAAGAGCGATTGTCGCCACTCCCCCGTGTTGGAGGTGGAACGACTTCAAGGTGGTGATGTTGAGATCGGTGAGAACGTCGCCGTTTACGACCAGGAAGGTCTCGTCGAAGCCGAACATGGTGGCGGCGAAGCGAATCGCTCCGGCGGTGTCGAGCGGTTCTGGCTCGACGGCGTAGTCCACGCGGACACCGGCGATCACATTGGTCGGATAAGCCTCCATGAACTGTTCCGGCAAGTAGCCCAATGAGAGCACGGCGTCGGTGACGTCGTGGCGACCGAGCCACTCGAAGACGCACTCGATCATGGGAACGCCCACGAGGGGCAACATCTGTTTGGGTGTTTCGTATGTGAGAGGACGCAGTCGCGTTCCTTTGCCGCCGACCAAAATGATCGACTTCAAGCTCAGCCGCCCGGCGCCGTGGTCGTCGTGCTCTTAATCGTGGTGGTCGTCGCACTCGATGGCACGGTCGTGGTCGTCGCACCCGTCGGCAAGGTCGTGGTCGGGACGACCGTCGCAATCGTCGTGGTCGTCGTCGAAGTCAAGGTCGCGGTCAGTACCGCGTCAACGGTCTTCCTAGTCGGGGGCGCGAGTTTGACACCAACCGGCTCGAAGCCAATGGCGACGCGCAGTTCTGGCGCGAACTTGATGGTCGCGGGATTCGTCGTGATTTTCGCCTTCTTCTGACCGGGCGACCAGGAGGCGTACGTAACCTTGCCGACCTGTCCGGCATCGGGCGTGCCCGCGGGACAGGCGTGACCGTTGGTGAATGATGTCTTGGGATTGGCGGCGCCAAGGACGTTCTTCGGGATGTTCATCTGGCTGGTCGAGATGAGAAGGCCCGGATACTCGTTGCCAAATTGGGCGAGTGTCGCGTTGTTACCGGAATCGGCCGCCGACGCCGGGCTGATCCTGATGACGCCGTCCGTGAGGGCATACATGCCCTGACCCTTAAGGGTGGTGTCGTCGGCGAGGAACGGCAGCGTCTTGCCGCAAGCCTGAATCGAGAGTCCGGCGTACCAAGTGGTGCCGATCTTGGGGGCGATGCCGGCGGGGTTCTTTGGCGGATGCTGGTAGTCGTAGCGCGCAAAGACCGTCGCGACCAGGCCGAGGATAACGATGACGGCGAGTGCTCCGTAGAAGTTCCCGGGACGCGTCTTCTTATAGGCCTTGCCGCCTCCCGACGCCCCGACCCTGCTTACCCATCTGCCTGTTGCGCTTTTAGCCACGGGGACAACGCTACTAAAGATTGACGTGTCGAAATTCTTACGAACGGCGCCCGAATTCTGGGACGCCGTATTCTTCGTAGGGCTGATCACATAAGTGGAGACGCCAGGGGCCGCCCAGCGCTGGCCGAGTTAATCGAAGTATCTCTAAGAGTAAACCGTCATGCTGATTAGAAACGCACTCGTCTCCACTGCTATCCGCGCTAAAGCGACAACGTGCAGAAAGGTCTTGGTTTTCATGGACGACGGACCGTGAAAGTAAATTCGAAGGCACTCCCGGCGAGTCAAAGGTTCGGACTGCTCAGAGCTGGGTCCCATTTCGATCACTGTTCAAACGTTTGCGGAATCGTCTGGAAGCAGCGTCCTGCGAAATAATCTTGCCTAGTGCGGCGCGTCAACTCCCGATATCGGCACTGCTCTTGCAAGGAACTCTGAAACACCCTCGATGTTCGGGGTCGTTCTCTGTGGGTCAGCGCTAAGTCCTCGGCATCAATGGTTCTGGTCTTCCGGTGATTTCGAATAAATTGATAAAATAATATCTTTTAGATCTCTAAATGACACTATAATATCCATTCGAGAGAGGATTGCCCTAATGCCACATACCTATCACCCACAAACCCTTGACGCCGCGAAAATCCTAGGTATTCAGATCGCGACGGCACGTCGCGAGCGACGTTGGACACTCGCGAATCTGGCAGAGCGCGCCGGAATCACGGTGGTTACGCTTCGAAAGATCGAAAACGGTGACCCTTCAGTCGCCGTCGGCTCATTCTTTGAAGTCGCCACACTACTCGGAGTCCCTCTCTTCAGTTCTGATCGAAGTGAGCTGCGCTCGATCCGCGGTCAGGCACAACAGCAGTTGGCGCTCGTTCCTTCTCGCGTACGCGAGCGAAACGACGAAGTCAGTGATGACTTCTGATTCGACGCCGGACGTTTTCGTCTGGGTGTGGCTTCCCGGTGCGACGTCGCCAGTAGTGGCCGGCGTTCTTTCGACCTCTGGTCCCATAACGTCGTTCACCTACGGTGCCAGCTATCGACGTAGGCCCGAGGCGATCCCTCTGTACTTGCCCGAACTTCCAATCAAGAGCGGTCAGATTCCTCCACTGGCAGGTCTCCACGTTGCGGGATGCATTACAGATGGCGGGCCAGACTCCTGGGGTCGGCGTGTGATCGATCACCTTCATTTCGGCGCCAAACCAGTTGACACGTCTGAGTTGCACGACATGACCTACCTACTTGAGTCAGGGTCTGACCGTGTCGGAGCACTGGACTTCCAAGAGAGCGCCACAGATTATGTACCTCGCACGGCGGGCGGAACGCTCGAAGAGTTGATGCAGGCTACCGAACGACTTCAGGCTGGAGAGCCCTTGTCCGAGGAGCTGGATCGAGCTCTGTTCCAAGGCTCCGCCATTGGTGGCGCGCGGCCCAAGGCCTTGCTTTCAGACAATCACAGAAAGTTGATTGCCAAGTTCTCATCAAACACGGATCACTACCCGGTCGTGAAGGCCGAAGGGGTCGCGATGGCACTGGCTCGTCGTGTCGGACTTGATGTCGCGCAGACCAAGGTTGTGGAGTGCCTTGGCAGAGATGTGCTCTTGGTAGAACGATTCGATCGAACCGAGGTCCCCGGTCAGCGCAAGATGATGGTCTCCGCGCTTACGATGCTGGGACTTGACGCAATGATGGGACGCTACGCGACCTACCCCGATTTTGCCGATGTCATTCGAGAGCGATTCAACAATCCCAAGGCAACCCTTAGGGAGTTATTCGGCCGCATCGTATTCAGCATTTGTGTCGGCAACACCGATGACCATGCTCGAAATCACGCCGCGTTCTGGGATGGTGAGTCACTTACTCTCACGCCGGCGTATGACATCGGCCCAGAGGGGCGGTCGGGCGGCGAGGCCGTTCAGGCAATGGCGATTGGACGAGATGGCAGCCGGATGAGCAAGTTGACAACCTGTGTGGCCGCTGCAGACGTGTACCTCCTGACCGAAGGGGAGGCTCGAGACATAATCGACAAACAGCTGTACGTCATCGAATCCGAGTGGGGCGACGCTGCCGAAGAAGCCCTATTGACTACTGCGGATATCGACGAACTAAGAGGACGGCAAATACTCAATCCCTTTGCGCTCGAAGGATACACAGAACCCATGTTCTAGTTTCTGCATCCCCAATTTCACTGGTCCACAGAACCTGGGAACAACGGAGCGGCTGCAGAATTCGCTGACGATGCTTACTACGCATCCTCATCCAGTCCAACATCGAACCTCGTTCGCTCGTCCTCGCCCAGCCACCCGGTGCGTTCCACCGTTACCTCAAGGCGCCGTCCGAAGCGTTCAATGCCTACAACGAGAGTGGTGAGGTTGAGCGACGTCCCGGCCGCTGTAAGCGTGATGTCATCAACCCGAACGCGGAATGCCGACTTCATCAGATCGCTGCCTCGAATCGCAGGCTCTACCGGACCGACGGCCAGGGGTCCAGGTACGTACCATTGCGCCGCCACTCTCCGATCTGGACGTGCGCGTCATCGACGAAGACGGCGTCTTACTTCGCCATTTTGAGCTCGATACGTCAGTCGACTACCAGGCAAAGTCGAGAGATAAGG